>Ga0098043_1000085_pt1 | contig 29582 bp, 52 predicted proteins | sample 9B_taG_FD_92581 | JGI IMG/M metagenome (GOLD analysis project Ga0098043, IMG submission 92581) | Marine viral communities from the Subarctic Pacific Ocean - 9B_ETSP_OMZ_AT15188_CsCl metaG | ecosystem: Environmental > Aquatic > Marine > Oceanic | place: Subarctic Pacific Ocean | collected 2015-01-10 | reverse complement strand
CATTACTGACATTTGTACTCTGTCCACAATTAAGTAACCTCTTCTAAAATCACCAAAAAATACTGCTTTGGCATTAGAACCTAGATCAGCAACATCTGTTGCTTCAACATAAGGTGCACCTAAAATTGTGTTTGGTACTCCGACTTGTAAAGAAAATCCTGCTTGGAATACATATTGTCCAGAACCATCTTGTAGCTTTCTAATTGCAGCTAAAGTTGCTCTGTTAAATACGAATGTTCCATTTCTAGAATAGTCAGGTTTTACTGCATGGTATAAGCTGATTAGTGAGTTAGCATTAATATTTGCTGACACACCAGATGCTGTTACACCTACATCTGAATTTGTTACTATTCCTTCAGGTTTACCTACTGAATTACCGCTTACAAATGCATTACCTTCTGCTTTTGCAAACTGCTCTGTAAATTCACTATTCATTTCAGCTTCAAGATTGAAGACAGAATCCTCTAACTCTTGTTCTGAAATATCTACTAAAGCATATAATTCATGTGTTGGTATTTCCTCTAGACCTACTGCATAGCCAGTAGTTTCACTTCTAGTTCCTTGTTCAGCTACAAAAGTTGCTGAAAAAGTTGCAGTTCTTTTTGGAATCTGCACTGATCTATTAGTTGTACTTCTAACTCTTGCGATTGATCTAATAGGAGATATTTCTGTAATACCTTTGATTAATTCTTGCACATATTCTGGTGGTGCAAGATAACCAGCAGTATTATCATTAGAAGCAGTAAGAACCTTTAATTCTTCTGGACCTAATGCTTCTTTGCCTTGTCTTAACCATTTGTCAAATACCTTTTTTTCCATTGAATCAGCACTTTTATATGCTTGTCCAAACTCTGGTCTTGACATCATAGTTTCAACTTTTTTGACTCTCTCTGCTACTTCATCTTGAGCCATTTTTTGTTTAGTAACTGCTTGGTTAACATCTTCTAATTTATCTAAATCTTTTTCAATTTTAGATAGCTTATCAGAAGTTAACGGATCAGCAGAACCTTTTGATTTAATTTCTTTTAGTTCTTGCTGATGAGTTTCTTTGAATGCCTCAAAAGTTTTGCCTAGAGATTCAATAGCTGTTTTTACTTGATCGTCCATTGGTTTCTCCATTGTTATTGTTTGATTATATTAGCTACCTTATGAATTAATGTAACTAATGATTGATTGTCATCAGCATCTCGCTGGTTTAAAGTTTCAGATAATGCTTTTGCACCCATCTTCGCCTCTGTTCGTGAAAGACCTCCTGCATCTCGCAAGATTTTCTCCCATTCACGAATACTTTTTGAATTACCTTTAACCGATTGAACCATTGCTTGTTCGTTCATTGGAAAAGTAACCAAGCTGATTTCCATAAGGTCAACTTCTTTTAAAGTTCTTACACCTCTTTTATTTTCATTATAACTTTGTTTTGTTGGATCAGCTTTAAATCCTATTGACATACCATCTAGTGCACCCATTTTAAGAAGTTCATAAGTTTCTCTACCTTTTTGAGTACCCATAGCTAATTGTCCTTTTACAAATAAACCTTTTTGATCTTCATATATTTCTGTAAATACACCAATTGGTTCATCTGTTTTATGTTGAAATAACATTTTTACTTTAGATGCTGGTCTTTCTTCTAAAGACTTTGTAAATGCACCTTTTTGTACAACATCATTACCTTGATCTTCGTTACCAAATATAGAACCATAACCAGTAAATACACCTTGTTCATTTGACTTTACTTCTGATTCAAATACAAGTTGTTTTACTTCTGTATCACATTGGCATTTTCCATCATCTTGACAAACACAACTAGATTTCTTTTTTGGTTTCTTTTTATCTTTGTCGTGTTCTTCACCATAATGATCCATTTGTTCTAGTTCATCTTTTGGCTTACCAGGTTTTTCTTCATCATGTGGTTTACCATAATGACCTTTTCTTGCTTCATCATAAGCGGCATGAGTTCCACAAGGCATAAAAATTCTTTTACCATTGTCCATCATTGAATGTGTACCAGTACAACCTATTTCTTTTGCTCTATCTAATGCTTCTTCTTGTGTTGTGAATTGATCTCTTTTATCAGTTTCTCTTTTCATCATTTCATCTTCATCTTTTGGCATTTTTTCTTTAGCTATTACATCTGTTAGTGTTCTAATTGCACTAGCCATTTTTTCTACATCTGTCATTGAATATTCCTCCTTTTTATCCCTTGCATTGTAAAGTGATGTGCACACAGCAAACCTTTGACCTCTTTTTGGAAAGTCTTGTACAGATGTTTCATCTCCCATACATCTCTCAATAAAGTCATCTCTTTTTTCTTTATCTTTTGGTTTGACTAGTGGCATATTTATTTTTTACTTTTTATTTTTTTTATTATTTTATCAAACCACCCATACTTGTCATTTAATCTACAAGCACATACACCTAAAATAAATCCTATTGCTATATTCATAATTTTTCTCCTTATAAAAAATCAGGTGTTGTATAAATTACAGAACACCTACAATTTATAGTTTCTCCTGGCGAACCACTTGGATCACCTGGAAATTTTAATCTTTCACCACCTACAACGAATTTTTGGTCTAAAGGTATTCGTTGACCACTTGCTATTGAATGAGTAACTCTTGTTCTTGCATCTTGTATTGCAATCCACTCTTTTTGAGTACCTGCAATATTCATATTCTCGGCAGTTGTTTCATTTGCCCAAGAAGCAGTCCTATGAGTTTCAGTACGAGCAATTAAGCTTGCTCGTGCTACACCAAAACCAATAAGTGTATTTCTAATCAAATTACCAGTTTCAGCATCAGAAAGACCACTGTTGTAACCTTTATTTATTACTTCAGCAATTTTCTTTCTGGTTGTCTCATTTATATCGGTTACTAGTGTACCAATATTTTCTTCAATATACAAGTTTAACTTTCTATCAAAGTCAGAATCAAAATCTTTAACATTTTGCATTCTATCAAGTGCATAATTTTTAAAAGCATTTGCTATAACTGTGTATTGTATTCTGAATATATTTTGTAAATCTTTTCTAAAATCATTTATTTTTAAGTTTAAAATTGTTGTAGAACCTGTATTATATGCTTCAAATACCTCTACTGCCATCTTATTATAATATGCTTTTAACCTTGCCTCATATTGTCTTATAAATGGTTCTCTTAACCTATTTTGTCTATGCCATTCTCTTTCTGCTACCTGTTTAGCACCAAAAAACTGTATTTGTCTTTTACTGAAAAACATTAATGTATAGTTCCATGTGGTTCTGGTTCGTGTATTATTTCTGGAGCAAAATCAAGAGCATGTGTAATAAATATATAACTTGCTAAATTTAAAGCATCAGATTTACTATTAAGTGTACCGATTCTTATAACTACATTACACTCATCTGTTTCTTTATTTTCTTCAATATATAATTTTGTTTCTACTTTCTTCATGTTGCTAAAGGGTGTCCTGATGGTAATAAATCAAGATCAAACTTTCCTCCTTGAAATCTTCCAGTTCTAACAGCAAATAAAAATGCATTTACTCTAGCATAAGCCCATTGGTCTTCACTTCTAACACCTGGTCTTACCGAACCTGGATTATTTCTATATGCACCAACACCTCTTCTAAATACAGCACCTAACATTCTTAAGGTAACTCTTTTACCTCTTTTGTCTCCATGTTTATCATTATGTTCATCTACTTTCTTTTTTAAAGCATCTCTAACTCTTGCTGATAATTGTTTTTCTTCGTCAAACTCTTGTGTTGCTTCTATTTCAATAAGATCATCATAATTTTTTCTACCCTCTGTTTTTTTTATGACTTCTAAAATTACATCTTTCATTCCTTGTTTACCAAGGTTACCAACAACTCCCCATTTCATTTGTGCAACAACACCAGCTACACTTGATAAGTTTGGTTCTTTACCACTTCTAAATTGTTGTCCATCTCTAAAATGTCTTGCAGCCCATGATTCTCTTTCTTTAATCCAATCTAATACTGCTGGAGTTTCTATACCATCTCTAGCTTTAGCCCATAAATTAAATGCTTCGTTACCTCTAATATTGCCACCTGCTCTCCAAACTTTTGGATTATCGTTTTTAACATTTTGTGCAAAATTAAAATCAAACTGTGGTCGTTCACTATTTCTTAAACTTATTTTTTTATTATCACCTCTTTTAGGAAAATTAGTTATATCTTGTTTTTCTTCTGACATATCTGCATTTTCTAAATCATCTTCTATTTTTGGTTCTTCTGGTATATCTTCATCTACTTCTGGTTGTGATTCATCACCTGCTACATTTAAAGGCATCAATGTAGCTGGTACTAATAAACTATCACCACCATCAATTGGTTCATAACCTAATTGTTCTCTAGCTTCATTTCTTGTTAAGATTCCATTTTGAACACCTTGAGTTACTGATTCAAAAACTCTTGTTCTTTGTTCTGCCATTGCTGGTATAGAATCAATATCATAACGCATTTCTAAATCATCACCAAATCTTGGTACTAACCATTCGTTAAGATCAGATTGTATTCTATCTAATAAAGGAATAATTGTTTCGTTGTACAATGCCAATTTAGCTTCTGCAAAATTAGAATAAGTTTGTGCATCTGGTATTCCTATAAGCTGACTTGGTACTCCAAAAATTAAAGCTATATCTTTTGCTGACATATTTTTAAGTTGTATGAAGTCCATATCCTTTGGACTTAAACCCATTTCTTTCCAATCAAAATCTCCCTCTAACAACATTGGCTTACCTGCATTACCAGTACCACTAAATCTTTGTGTTAAATCTGTCATTAATTGATTTCTTTGTGTATCTGATAATTGAATCTGTGCTCCAGTTTCATCTTTTGGTTTAAATACAACTGCACCACTTGGTCTAGCACCATTTTGTAATAAATTTACATTATGTTTATTTGCCAAGTTATGTTGATCAATATCTGTTGCCGCAGATTGTATTGGCGATAATCCATAATAGTCATCTAAAGGATTAAATAATTTAATATGTTTTACTTTTGAATTACCAGTTGCTGGATCAACTTCGTAACTATTAGCTATTTGTCCACCAATCATATAATCGTATGCTTTTGGTATAGCTGTTTGTGAACCTTTAATTCTAATTCTATCTGGTCTTAATGTATATAGTTCTATTGGTGGTGCATTTTCTGCTCCACTTTCTAAAATGTAACTATTACCTGAAATTAAAAGGTATGAATATAAAGCTGAAAAAAATTCTACTTGTCCTTGCGTTGGATTTGGTGAAGTTAAAAGATCAAGTAAAGGGTGCTCATCTACTTCTTGATCACCTCTAAATAAATTTATAGTTACCCTTGAAGCATTATTTGCAATTAGATCAATACATTTTTTTACAATAGCATTTTCTGTATAACCCTCTTCTGATAATTGATCGTATCTTGTTTTTTGTTGGTAACTTGTATTTACACTATTGTAATAAACAACAGGTGCTTCTTTTCTTATGATTTGTTTTTCTTCTGGTTTAGAACCAAATAAATTTTTAATATTGTCAAATATATTTGCCATTAGCTAACTCTCCAAAATGCTTTGCCACTTCTTAATGTTAATTCTGTTAATGCCCATACTAAAGCGTCAAGTCGGTCAGGACTGCCATTAAAATTAAGAGGATTATAATTACACATTTGATCCTCCAAAAAAGGTAACGGTTTTTCATGTTTGACCCTATCTTGTTCGTATAAAGCAGATATTGGTTCTGCTCTTACATATTTACCTTTTGTTGCCCTTACACTTGCGTATGAAACATTCATATCTAATGTTCTTATAACTTTTTCTACTAAATCGCCACCATTATTTACCTCTGCAATAATTTTATCTGCATCATATTTATAATAAGTTTGTATTGCTACATTTGCCCAACCATCTGGTGTATATTTACCTGATAAATCTTCTCTTATGTAATATTTATTATCTTCTCCAATTGAAGCTACAACAATACCAGTTTCGTTTGATTTTTTATTAGAAGATACAGCAGGGTCAATAGCAACAACAGTTCTTTTAAAATGTTCTTGTTTTTCGCCATCTTTTACTAATGCTTTTTGAATCATGTTTCTATTCCACAAAGCACCCTCTACATCTTCTAATACTTCTGCATACAACTCTTGTCTTCCAATTCTAGTACCCTCATATTTTTCTTTTAATTTTTCTACTGCTGATTCAGCAAGGTTTTTAATATTATCAAATGTACTTCCTCTAGTTATATGAATATCTTTATTGTTTAAAAGTCCTTTTAATAGTTCAGATGGTTTTGGTGTTGTAGTAATTATACATTGTGGTTTTTCACCTAATCTTAAACCAAATAATAATTGGTCATAAGTTTCAGGATCTCTCCAGCTACCAAGTTCATCACACCATGCTCTATGAAATTGTGGACCTCTTAATCTATCTGGTTGTTCAGCAGAAAAAGTTTTGTAAATTGTGCCATTTTTTAATTTTAGTTCACCAATAGACCTATTCCAATTATCAATTAAATCGTTATCAATACAAGATAATAGACCAGAAACACCCTCAACGCATGTATCTCTAGCATCACCAAATGTAGGTGTTACTATTGCTATTCTTGTATTTGGTTTTGTAAGACCATAAAAAGCAATATCTTGTGCTCCAGTTCTTGTTTTACCCCAACCTCTTCCAGCTAATACTAACCAAGTATTCCAATTACCCTTTGGTGTTTTCTGATTCTGCCTTGCTGTCTTGTACCACTGTAACTGGTTCAGTAATATTTTTTGGTTTGGTAAAGTCAATTTCGTCAAATACTCTTCTGATTTCAATAAGTTGTTTTGGTTCGTCAAAGAGTTTATCTCCATCTTTTCCTGTAAGTTCATGATAATTTGTTTCTCTCCACCCTGCTTGTGTTTTTAACCAGAATATTTGTGCTGCAATATTACCTTCTCTAGCTTGTTTAAATAATGCCTGTGATATTACTGCATTTGCTTTAGCTTTGCTAGTGTCTAATTCACTTCTGTAATGCTTTCTTAATGTTGGTTCAGATATTTTTAATATCTCACATATAAGTTTTTGTGGTACTCCTGCTATTGTAAGTGCTTCAACATTCTTTGCATCTTCTTCTGTTTTTTTATATTCTGGTCTTCCAGCAGATTGTTGTTCCATAATTCTTTTTTTATAACCGAAAAAAATTAATTAACCAATAAAAATAAGGGTTTTTATTAGAAAATATGGGTAAATATTAGTCTTTTTAACGAAAATAATTAATGTTCTACTAATGTTCTAAAATAAGGCGCTATTTATAAGGGTATTTATACTAATAAAAATTAATAAAAAATAATAAAAACTATTTACATCATAATGCTTACAAGTATAATATATTTATGAAAACTAACAAAAAAGGAGAAAAAATGAAAAAACAAATAGATAATAAAAGTCTTTACTACGTAGAGCAAGGTAACAACACAATTTATTATTCTTATAATACTTGTGTAGCTGTTACAAATCCAGTTGATACTTATGTATCTGAAAATGTTTGGAGTGTTACAACTGGCAAACATTTAAACAGAATAGAGGAAATAACTGGAAGTAATAGAGAATACAGAATGAAATATAATGATTTTAGAGATTTCTGTATTAAAAATAACATAAACAAAACTTATAACTAAAAAGGAGAAAAAATGACAACTATGAATAGACTAAAAAGAGATGATTACATAAAACATGTAGCAGATTCATTAGTAAAAGAAATGGAAAAATCTGGTACTAATTTTATTATGCCATTTATAGAAGATGGAATGCCAATGAAGTTAAGTAAGGTTGGTCAAAGCAATCCATATTATAGAGGTGGTAATGTTTGGTGGTTAAACTTAAACAAAAGAGCATACAAATATACAACTAATGTTTGGGGTACTGCTAAACAAATCAAAGACAAAGGTGGTGAAATACTTGAGAAAGAAAAAAATAAAGCTACACAAGTTTATTTTTACAAACCTTATGATTATGAAACTACAGCAAAAAGGAATAGTGCTAATCATAAAAAAGGTGATAAAAAAACAGCAAGTGCAGTTTATATGGCTTTTTTCTGGGTATATAACATGAGCCAAACAACTTTAGCTAATAAATACTTAAAAGTTGGTGATGGTGCTAAAACAGATCAAGAAGTAGAAAAGTATGTAAATAATACAGGTGCTATTATTGAAAATGGTTATGACCAATGCTTTTATTCTCCAACAAAAGATATGATTGGTATGGTTGATAAAAAGTTTTTCAATAAAACTGGTACAAGTAATGCTACAGAAAACTATTATTCAACTTTATTACATGAATTAACACACTGGACTGGTCACAAAGACAGATGTAATAGAGATTTAGCAAATAGATTTGGTGATAGTGCTTATGCTTTTGAAGAGTTAGTTGCAGAGTTTGGAGCGGCACTTCAATGTTGTTTGCTTGGTATTACTAATAAACCAAAAAAAGAATCAGCACAATATCTAAAAAGCTGGATTACTAAAATTAAAGATGATCCAAAAGCACTTTTTAAAGCTATGTCACTTGCTGACAAAGCAGTTGCTTTTATAGAAAAACAACAAGAAGAAGTCAAAATAGCGGCATAATAAATACAAAATTAAGCCACAATCTATAATGGGTTGTGGCTTTTTTTTTATCTGATATAAAAAATTATGCCAGATGAAAGAGAAAAATTATATAGACCTCTTCCAGATTACTTAAAAATTAAAGATTCAAAGATTGAGGGTAGTGGAATATTTACAAAATTAAGATTAAAAAAAGGTTTGAAAATTGGTATGACACACTTACTGGTTGAAGACCAAATATTTAGAAGTCCATTAGGTGGTTTTTTAAATCATTCTTTTAAATCTAATTGTGTTAAGAAAAAGACAGGTAATAAATATTATTTATATACAAAACGAGTAATCAAAAAAGGTGAAGAATTAACACTAAAATATGATTTTTATTCTGTTTAAATTATGGTAACAATAAGACTTTATGGATAATCCAACATTAGAACAGGTACTACCAAAACAAGAAGATATACAACTGGTAGATATTAATTTAATTAAACCACACCCAAAAAATTATAAAAAACACCCACAAGACCAATTAGAACATATTTGTAAATCAATAAGAGAAAATGGTATTTATAGAAATATATTAATAGCGAATGATAATATCATACTAGCTGGTCATGGAGTTTATGAAGCTTGTAAAAGAATGGGTTTTACAAAAGTTCCAACATTAAAAATAAATCTAAATTCAAGTGATCCCAAAGCTATGAAACTATTAGTATCAGATAACGAAATAGGTCATTTAGCAGAAATAGATCAAATAAGTTTATCAGAAACACTTAAAAGCATAATGGATAATAATACTTTACTTGGTACTGGTTATGATGAAATGATGTTGAGTAATTTATTATTTACAACAAGACCAGAAAGTGAAATAAAAGATTTTGATGCTGCAGCAGAATGGGTTGGTATGCCAGAGTATGAACCGAGTACATTACCAAAAAAAATTATTGTTTCTTTTGCAAATGATAAAGATAGAGAAGAATTTGGTAAAATATTAAATATACCACTTACAGAAAAAACAAAGTCAGTTTGGTATCCTTACAAAGGTCAAGATGATACTAAAAATGTAGAATTTTCTGATGAATAAAACAAAATATCCTATTTATGTAATATCTAAAAACAGAGTAGATGTTTGTTATACTGCAAAATTTTTAGCAAATGATAATATGGATTTTAAAATAGTAGTAGAACCACAAGAAACACAAAAATATGCAAATAAATTTGGTCAAGATAAAATACTTACATTACCTTTTTCTAATCTTGGTTTAGGTTCTATACCTGCAAGAAATTGGTGTTGGGAAGATGCAAAAAAAAATGGTTATTTTAGACATTGGATATTAGATGATAATATTCATTTTATTTATAGAACATACAAGGGTAAAAGAATAAGATGTAAATCTGCACCTGCATTTAAAGTTCTTGAAGATTTTACTGACAGATATGAAAATATTGCTATAGCTGGTTTAAATTATTCAATGTTTGTAGCTGGTGGTAATCCACCTTTTTATTTGAATACACATGTTTATTCTTTTTTACTTATTAGAAATGACCTTAAATACCGGTGGAGAGGTAGATATAATGAAGATACAGATTTATGTTTACAAGTTCTCTCTGATAAGTGGTGTACTGTGGCTTTTAATGCTTTTTGTCAAAATAAACAGACCACTGGTACTATGAAAGGTGGAAATGCTGATGAATTATATAAAGGTCATGGGAGATTATATATGGCAAACGCACTTAAAAGAATGTGGCCAGGTGTTGTAGATGTAAAAAGAAGATATAAAAGACCACAACATGTTATAGCACATAGCTGGAGAAAGTTTGATCATTCATTAATTAAGAAAAAAGATTACAATGTTTCACATGAAACAAATGAATATGGTCTTACACTTAAAGAAAAAAGTCCTATAAAAAGCCCTCACTTAAAAAAAATTTACGATACATACCATTCTAAATAGGTTCTACCTTTGAGTTAAATTTCCATTTATGCTTTTGGTATTTTTTACCATTTTGATCTACATACTCGTACATTTCTCCAAACTCTCCATGCTTCTTTAGAATCATTCCATTGTAAATAACAGGCGGTAATTCTATTTCTATAGCTTTATTGTTTATTTCATCTTCAAATCTGCGTTGACTTAACCAAGTTGCAACATGTGCTACAAATTGTTTATCTTTTACTTCCGAGGCATATTTATTAAATGCTTCGGCTATTTTTTCAGGTAATTGTCCCTCACATTCTTTGATAAATCTTTGTTGTGCTAGTTTTTTTGACCCTTTTTTTATTTCAATTAATTCCCAAAATTTATTAAAATCTTCTATATATAATTTATTAGGTATAGGTTTAGGTTTAGGGTTAGGGGTTATCGTTTTGTTACTAACAGAGCTGTAACGAATTTCCATACCCTTTTTACCAGCATCTGATTTTTTCTGATAATATCTTGTTAAATACTCGTGTTCTTCTACTAATCTTTTTTGAGTAAATTTATTATCTTTTTCTGTAAAAAATTCATTTAATACTAAATCAACTATATCTCTACATTCATCAAGACGACATTGACAAATCATATATGCTTGTTCTCTTGTAAATGGTTTGTTTGCTTTAGTCCAAGCAAAGCAAAGCAATCTAATATACATACCTATTGATTCATTAGTCAAATGGACTGTATCACTTATAAATGTATCTGTGAACAATGGTAATGATGGTAATTTACTACTCATAATTTTCTCCTTTTTTTTGTTATCTTTTGTAATGTTTGGCTAATATCTTATCCAATTGGTTTTTTAAACCAAAAAAATCGCCTTTTAAAATATAATGAGGAGTACCTAATATTTGACTTTGTGTATACCATAGCTTCTGGCTACTAGATAGTGTACCAGTTTGTGTTTTTAGTTCTATATATACTATAAATCCACCTTTAAATTCTAAAATTAAGTCAGGACAACCACTTTTTAAACCCATATTAGAAAGTAATAATTTCTGTTTTTTAGAACGAATACCTTGATTTGGAACGTGAAAAACTCTTAATTTTGATAATTTTTTATCTTTTATATGTTTTAATAATTTTATTTGAAGCTGATATTCTTTCACTTTCTTAATTCTTTAATAGTTCTTTGTACTTTTTTTACATAATCTTTATCTGTTGCAAATTTAGATATATATTGTGTTAGTGATAAAACATTAATGTTGTTTTTATCAATCATCTTTTTTCTTACTTTTCTAAATTCTTTAAATGCAGAAGAATTATTTAATATTTTTATATAATATTTTACACAAGAACATTTAGATGCAAAAACTTTTATACCGAATGTTTGATCTTTTGTATTAAATGGTTTAATATGCTTATCTTTTAAATCCCAAGTCCTTATACCAAATAGATTATTTCCTTGCTTTGCAAATCTGGATTTACCATAATTTGATTCTAAAACTGCTTGTGCAATAATAAGTTCTGTTGGTATTCTTTCATACTTATGTAAGCCAAGATTTATAAAATTAATACAATTTTTAAGTGCTAAAATAAATTGTTCATTTGTCTCATAAAAAAATTCAGGTTCAAATAAAGCTATTTGCTTTGCTTCATTGATATATTTTGTTTCAAGAGAATATTCTATTTGTTTTACCTTTAAAAAATTTGGATAAAAAGTACCAATAATAAATACTAATATTAATAAAATTATGTAAAAAAATTTACCATTCAAAGTGCTTTTTAAATTTTTCATAGATTCCCTTTCTTATTTTTTTATCAGGTGAAGAAGCACAAAGACCAAGTGCTTTTGCTATGGGATTAATTTTATATAAATGCCAAAACATTCTTTCATTCATTGAATGTTGTTCTTGATGATGTTCTATGCAAAGTGGCACTGTAAAGCTATCACAAGGTTTTAAACCCATACCAGCACCAGTGTATCTTATATGAGCAGATTGTACATCAGTTCTACCACATATAGTACACCCATGTTCAGAAACAAATTTTAAGTGTATTTTACTTCTAATAGGTTTTGTCAATGTCAATACCATAATCGTTTATAACAGAAATATCTCTTAATTTATAGATTATTTCGGTATTGTCATACTCATTTTTTCTTCTTTTGTCAGTATCTATAATTAGTCCTTGTATTTTAAGTTCGGTAGTTCTTGGTCTTATAGATAATAAACTACGATTTGCATTTTTAGCTATTTCTGAACCAGTCAAACCATTTGGATATACTTTAGCTAATTCAACTAATACTATTTTACTTATTCTTTTTAAATGTTTGTTTATTTTTTCTGCTGACTTAATAGATGTATCAACATTTCTATGTCCAGCTTGATAGGGATATTTATCTTTGAAATTAAAACTATCTTGCATTATATTTTTTTTAACCTTTGTACAATAGTTATTGGTTCTCCATAATGCAATATTTGTTCTGGTTTTGGTACAAAAGAAACCCACATTTTATCTCTTAACTGCCAGTCATTAGATTTTAGATTTTGTTTTGTACGCATGTAATCATATTCTTTCCAACCATATTTTTGATTTGTACCTAAATCTTCAAAAACATTTAAATAACAAATTGGTTCAATTTGATCTTTATCTGGTTCAGATATATCCATTTGTTGAACATATCTTACTTTTTTTTCTATAGTCTTTTTCATATATTCTCCTTGTTTAGTTATAGCTATATTTATACTTGTATTTAAGTAGATGTAAATAGTAAAAATTAATATATTTTAATATTATTTAATATATATAAAGACAAGATATGTTCACTAAATGTTCTAATAATAATTAATAATATTTATTAATAATAATTGTTTACTTCTATTTTTTTATGAGTATATAATTACACATTAACAAAAAAAGGAGAAACAAATGCGTAGAATAAATATACAAATAGATGACAAGATACATCTAAAATCTTTTGTAGATGTTGATGAGTTGGAACAATATCTTTATAATGATTTAGGTTTTAGATGGGATCCAAAAACCATTGCTGATAAAATTTGGGATTTAAATGTAGGTTCTAAATTTGAGTGTGACGGTTATAGATTTTCAATAAACTCTAAAAGACGAGTTGGTAATAAACTAACTGATGGTACTATTATAGGAGCAGAACAATGAATATATTTGAAATATTACAAAAAACTTATGATAGAAAAATGTTCCCATTTATGACTGCTGGTGAAATAATGAGAATGAAAAAAGTAAAAACTATTCGTCAATTAAAACCAAAGGTTTCAATGGGTTTTCATGTAGATAAATTTGTAAAAGAAAAAAAATTAAGATTGGTGGTAAATAATGTCAAAAAAATCTGATTATGTAGTTACTCTGACAAGACAAGTTACTCAAACAGAAAAATGGTTAATTCAAAATGAGAATAGAGAAGATGCAATTTGGATTGCAGAGAATATGAATCAAAGTAAATTATATAATTGTACTTTACTTGAAGAAAATCAAGAAGAAGAAGATTTTGACTTTGAAAGTGCTTCAGAAGTTGTTTTTACAAAAAGAACAGACTTTAAAGGACAAAAAGAAAATAAATATTTTTGGAAGGAGATTAAATGAGTGAATTTATTTTAAACGATAAAGATATTGGTAAAAAAATATTTGAGATAGAAGAAGAAAGAGTGATAACTATCAAGACGAGAGTTGTTGCTAATGATAGAGATGAAGCATTTGAAAAATATCTTGAATGTAATGATACTAGAGTTTGTGAAGAATACGAATGTAAACACAATGGAAATGATGTTATAAATCATTATGCCAAAGATTATGGTGGTCTTAAAGATACCAAAGAAATTGGCAAAGTTGTTAAGGAAAGAAGTTTTCCTGATGATAATGAAGATGATAGTTATGAAGTTATAGAGCAATATAATTGATGAATTATGGAATTTACTTTTATGTTAGAGGATAATTGTAAATACTGGGTGAGATTTCTGCTCCTTGTAGGTTTACTCACCCTTTTAAATTGACAATGAGTAATTATATGAATATAAATTTTACAGGTGAGAAAAATCCACCTTATTTATTTAATGGTAGGTGGAATTGGGTATCAGTAATGACCCAGAAGCATTTCAGAAATAGCATTTTCTTGCTGTCTCCTTGCTTTGTTAGTTCCATCTGCCTTAATAAATTTTATTTACATCTATTAAAAATTATTATAGATTTCACAAGATTAATGAAAAAGGAGAATAATGAATATAAGAAAAAATAAACCAAGACTTAAAATGTTACAAATACCTGTACCATTTGAAGACTTTGAACAAATAGAAAAAATTGCTAAACAAGAAGGCAGAACAATTCCAGCACAAGTAAAAAGATGGATAAAACCAAATCTTAATAAAAAGGATTGATATGGAAATATTGTTGGTGGTACTAATATTTGTATTTTGTCTAATAGCATTAAATAAAAAAATAGATAATGTTAGAACAGAAAATCAATTAAATAATGCAAGGTTATCTGATTTATTGAGTAATTTTTCAATTAAATTAGAAGAAATAGAAAAAATTGCAAGTAATTGTATAAAAATATCAGATAAATTACAAAAACAATCTAAAAAAATAACTTCACAACTAGAAATAATTAATTTTATGAATAGTCAAACTGTAGATTTAAAAGGTGAAGTATCTAGTAAATTTTTAGATATGTTAAAAAAATCTAAAGTAAAACCAAAGTTAAGAATAATAACAACAAAACAGGAGAAAAAAAATGATACCAATAACAGAAAAAGAACATAATGAAAGAATAGGTTTAGCAATAAGAGAATTTAGACTTAATTACAAAAACCCTGATAAACCAAAAACTGTTGGTATGACACAAACTATTCTAGCTAATAGAATTTTTGTAACTTTTCAACAAGTGCAAAAATACGAGAAAGGTACAAATGGTACAACTTCTTATAGGTTACTACAAATATCAAAGGCATTAGGTGTAAGAGTATCTGATATATTTGTAAAAGCATATCACGATATACCAGAAATACTTACTTACTTTGAAGATAAAAAGCATAAATATACAGAGGTTCATATTCAAGAAATAGCAAATAATCCAGAATTTAGATTAGATGCCAAATATTGGATTGAAAAAAAAAATGAAGAAAACAAAAAAGATTGATGTATTTAGCTTATTAAAAAAAGCTAAACCAATGCCTTTTTCTACTTTAGGCACTTTAAAAGTAGATATAACAAAAAAAAGGAGTAAAAATGAAAAAAGCAATAATGATATTAGGTTTTATCGTACTAACTAATTGTGCTTATAAACCTAAAATAAATCCAGAAGCTAGTTTGCACCCTCATACTGGAAAAAATCTTGCTGGTAAATATTACTATTATTTAGCAACATGTGAAGATATGTGGAAAAAAAATGCTGGTTTTTCAGTATTTAAAAGGCAAGGTTCTTTCACTAGAAAATGTATGAAAGACTTTGGTTTTAAATTATTATATTGGTAAAATTATGGATAGTCTTGATAAAAAAGAAATAGAAGTTTTAGAAAAACTTTTTGAAAATTTACTTATAGATTTTAGAAGCAATCAAAAACTAAATATTTCTAAAGATAAATCTAATAGAATACAAAATTTTGTTAAAGATAAATGTAAAGCTATAAATATTAAAAATAACGAAGATGTAATATTATCTTTAGTTAATAATTTTGATGTACAAATAGAAAATATTTATATGCAAACTAATATTATTTTAAAGTTTTGCCATATTATTAAAAAATTAGAACAAAAGCCAGATGATGAAAAATCACTTCAAGCATTAGTAGAATATAAAAAAAGTCTTGGATTAATTTAATATGGTTTATTATTTATTATTAGTGTATAATACCTTATGGCAAAAAAAACAATATTTGATTTGGAAGAAATCATTAACACACTTAAAAAGCAAAAAGAATTGTGTCAGAAATTACTTAAAAATGCAGGTCTTAAAATTAAAATATTGGAAAGCAGGTGTAAAGTGCTAGAAGAAAAAATTGAGTTTGAGAAAAAAAATCAAGATTTATTAAGAGATAGACAAACAATAGAATTATTACAAAAAGACCAAGTAATAACTAAATTAGAAAATGAAAGAAAAAAAGCAGAAGATAAAACATACGAAAACGAAAAAGAAGAAAAAAAAAGTAATTAGTGGCTATTATTTTGATGGAAAAAGAAGTAAAACACTATATGAAAAAAAAAGATAACTAAAAATGGCGACAAAAAAATTTAGCTGGAAAGAACATAAAAGTTGGATAAGTGAGTTTGCTGATGCAGTGATAGTATATCCAGATAAAAAAAATAACAAAAAAAAGGAGAAAAAAAATGACACTAAATCAACTAGTAAGAATACAAAGCATAATAGATAAAAGAGCAATAAGGTCAGATACACAAGAGTTCTTAAAGAAAAAAAGGTATTCTAAATCTAAAGATGAATGGATTGAATATGGAGAAATGCATATTGATCATTTCATTAGAGTATTTGAACAAGAAAAAGAAAATGATGATTTATTAGGTTTTATAATAAATGGTTTTATGGAATCTTTATCAAAAAAAGGTTTAGCTAAAAAATTAACTAAAGAAGAATTTATACAAGAAATTCAGAAAGATAAAAAATGGAATTAAAAAATATTATAAAAGAAGATTTTAAGCATAGTTTTAGTTCTGTATCTAAATTTAGAAAGAACCCTAGTGAATGGTTGGTTCATTATGGTCTAGGTTTAAAAGCACCTAGTAGTCCAGCTATGACAAGAGGTTCTTTAGCAGAGTTTGGTGCTTATTATAAAATAAAAAAAGGTATGCAACAAAAAGACGATAAAGGTTTTGATAAGTTAATTAGACATAGATTTAAAAAACTTAAATATCTTAATGCTGAAAGTGAAATAGAAAATGCAATAGAGATAGCAAAAAAGTTTGAAGAAAAGCTATATGAAAGACAATTAAGAGATATTGTAAGCTATCAACATGAAAAAGTAGAAAGTATTGTTGGTCTTAAATATCCAGTTAGATTATTTACTGATTTTGAATATAAACATATTATAGTTGATCTAAAATCTACTTTACGATTACCAAGTAGTCCAAAGGTAGATCATATTAGACAACAAGCATTATATTCGGTTGTACATAGAAAACCAATAGCTTTACTATATGCAACACCAAAAAAGTCATTATGGTATGAATTATCAGAACAAGATATTATGGAGGGTTACCAAGAATTAATAAATGACTTTAAATCTTTAGAGAATTACATTAATATGTGTAAAAATAATTTAGAGGAAGCAATTAAAATAACTCCTCTGAATACTGATCCTAACCCTTTTAGTTGGGATAATAACATAAAACAGGAGGCAATAAAAATATGGAAAACAGTAAACAAGTAAAAAGTACAGAAGATTTGTCATTTGAATTATCTAAACCTTTTGATAAATCAGAAATAAAATGGCGACCACAAAGGCAAACTAAAGATGGTACATCTGCTTTAGTTTTAGCTTATGTAGATGTTAGAACAGTCCAAGACAGATTAAATACTGTAATGGGTATAGATGGTTGGCAATGTAAACATATTAGTTATGGTGCAAAAACTATTTGTCATTTAGGTCTTAAATTTAATAATGATTGGGTTTGGAGATCAGATGGTGCTGGAGATACTAATTTTGAAGCTGATAAAGGTGCCATTTCTGATAGTCTTAAAAGGGCAGCAGTTCACTTTGGAGTTGGTAGGCATTTATATGATTTACCAAGTGTTTTTGTGAAAATACAAAAAGATCAAAGAGGACAAATTAAAATTAACCAAGACGATTGTTGGCAAGCAGTAAGAAGAAAACAATCTGATATTAGTTAAGGAAAGGAGGAAAATATGAAAAGAGGAGAAAAAGATGTACCAGCAATATATTTTAACGTTTATAAAAATGAAAATGTTACTGGTAATGGTCCTACTCATCAATGGCTAAAATGGGAAAATAGAGAAGAAATTGTTATACCAAAAGGTGTTTATACAGTTAAATTTTTTCCAAAAAGTCAAAGTAATGAGAATCAAGGTAATCTTAAAATTGAGAAATTTAAAGATAGACCAAAACAAGACCAAGTATATGGTACACAACAAAATTATCCTAGTCCATCAAGCGATTTAGATATGCTTGATGATGATCTAAATAGATGATAGAATTATTAGATGTGCGTTTTTACATCTAATAGTTCTTAATGGATAATAATAAAAAATACTTGATTAAATTGTGGTTTTGTGTAGGTTCTCAATATGTAACTGAATTAGATTGGGTTACTAATAAAAAAGCTGAAGATTTCATAGAAGAAATCACAGAAAGTTTGCCTAAAGGTTATAGGGCAACCATAGAGGAGAAAAATGAACGAGAACATAAGACAACTCGTTGATGCTTTGGACAAAAAACACCAAGGTTATGTACAAGAAATACATAAACATGGTGGAGTAAATCTTGAAGCGAGTAAGTTGGGTAGAGATTACAAAGATATTCAACGAGATATAATTGTAGCTGATATAGAAAATAAAAAAAAAGATTAGTTACAATTAAAAGGTATTAGAGTTTATTAATAACTATTAAATATAGTATAGGTATTTTGCACTCTAATTTAACAGAAAAGGAGAATATGAATATTAAAAAGCTAAAACAAAAGTTTGATATATGGTCTTTATACCATAGAGAATATATAGTAGGATTTATTGTAGGACTAATTGTTGGTGCTATAATATTTTAACAAAAAAGGAGAAACATGAAACCAAATACATATACACTTAATTCAGAAGAATTATTTACAGATTTAGAACAATCTGCAGAAGAAAAAGCAGAAGCAGTTTTTAAATTTGTTAGATCAGATAAATATGAAAAAATTCTTATAGCTGAATTAAAGTCAGAAATAAAAATGAATCACGATAAGATAAGTCAAGTTGAACTAACTGATTTGGCTTACCGACACCCTAAATATAAAAAGTGGTTAGATGATTATTCTAAAAAAGCAAAAAATAAAGTTTTAACATCTGATAAATATAATAACAGAGTTGCTTTAAAAGATATGAGAATTACAGAAGAAAGTTCTGCAAGATACTTAATTAAAAAAGGTTGATTAAATAAACCCTTATTTTATTCGGTTATTTTGTGTATTTACTTTTTTAAAAAAACCTAATATAATATATTAGAAATTATTAGTTAAGGTTTTCACTAATAGTTTTTTTATTAAAAGTAAAACCAAACATAACTAAAAAGGAGACTTATATGTCAAATTGGTTTGATGTAGATAAGTCAGGACTTGCAAAAGTCCAAGCTGAAAAGGAAAAGTTTTTTGTAGTTCAAGAGTTAGTATCAAATGCTTTTGATGAAAACATAAAACTTTGTGAAATTAATTTTAAAAGAATTGATGGAACAAGAACCTATCAGCTTTCTGTCTATGATGATAGTCCTGATGGATTTCAAGACTTATCTCATGCGTACACTTTGTTTGCTGAATCTTATAAAAAAGGTAATGTTAAACAAAGAGGTAGATTTAATCTTGGAGAAAAACTTGCATTAGCAATGTTTAAATCTGCAAGTATTACATCTACTAAAGGAACAATTACTTTTAATGACCAAGGTAGGTCTAAAAGTAAAAAATGTTCTGAAGCTGGTACTACTTTTACTGGAGAGATTGTATTAACTCAAGATGAGTACAATACAATGCTTGATAAGGTTAAAAGTATAATTGTACCAAATGGGGTTACTCTTAAGGTAAATGGTATTGAGGTTGATAAACCAAATATCAAAAAATCTTTTGAGACAACACTGCCTACAATTATTTCTGATGAAGATGGTAATTTAAAAAAATCTTCAAGAAATACTATTGTAGAAATTTATCCTAAATCAGAAGATAAAGGTAAAATCTTTGAGTTAGGCATACCAGTAGTTGAGATAGATATTGACTACGATGTAAATGTCTTACAAAAAGTTCCTCTAAATAAAGATAGGGATAATGTTACTCCTGCTTTTAGAAAGCAGTTAGCAACAGATGTGCTTAATAATTGTTTTTCTGATTTATCAGATGAACAAAAAAGTCATGGTTGGGTAACTGATGCATTAGAAGATGCTTCTGAAGAAGCAGTTCATGATGTAATTACAAGCAAACATGGAGATGATGCAGTAGTGTTTGACCCTAATGATCCAGAAGCTAATAAAAAAGCACAAGCAGATGGTCGTGAAGTAATTTATGGTGGTTCTTATAATTCCAAAGTTTGGGATAGAATAAGATCCACATCTGCTTCAACTGGCTCTTTTAAAAGTTCTGGTTCATACTCTGCTTTTGCTTCACCTGAATTTCAAGGTGGTGCAGAAGAATTACCATTGGAAAAATATACTGATGGTATGAAAGAGGTTGTAGAATATACCAAGAAAGTTCACAAAGAATTAATTGGTATTGATGTAGAGGTATCTTTACATGATGGTGAAGGTGCTAATGCTTCCTACAATGGTAGAATACCTAGAATATCTTTCTTTTGGAAAGTTCTAGGTCGTGCTTGGTTTAATCTAAAAGTCAATAGAGTTGATATTGATAGATTGCTAATACACGAGTTTGGTCATTACTATTGTTCTGACCATTTGGATACTAACTACTACAAAGCACTTTGTAAATTAGGTGCAAAGTTTGTTGATAAAGTTAGAAGCCAAAAACTTTAATTAAAGTTCAAGGGGTGGCGGATACACTGCCACCCCCCGATGATTCGTTTAAACTAAAAAAAGGGAGCCAAGAATAGGCTACATCTTAAATAGAACATAATTTATATCATTTTTTTCTTGTCAAAGCAATCATAAATGTAATCTCTGACTTTTTTATTTTGTTTTAATACCTTTGTTAATCCATCTCCTAAAGCCATTACGATAGGTTCTTCACCTCTATCTTTGACTTTTAAACCATCATTAAATATAATAATATGAAATATCTCATGTAAAAGTGTATTTAAAAATACTTCACCTTTCATATTTTGATCAAAATTTACAGTTTGTTTAATTGTATCATAAAGACCATAACAATTATCAGTTTTTAAAAGGTCAGAATAAATTACTTTTATAGTTTTTTTACCATACTTTATTGATTTAAAGTTTGGATTTATAAGTTTCATTATTTACCTATAAGTCTTTTTAATTTATCTATAAATTTACCTACTGCTTTAAATGTTAGCAATTTACTAGCTTGATTTCCAAACTCATCTGTTACGGTTACCATAATACTTTTTTTTGTAAGTGTTTTTCTAGCATTTATACTATTATCTTTTCGTTTCAAATTCATCTTGTAAACTCTCCATTGAAATATTTTTTACTTCTTGGATATGGTTATCCCAAATATCTATTTCGCATATTTGGTAAGTCCAACCAGTCAAACTATGTCTTGCATAACTTTCAATATGATTATGTGGTAAAGCACAACCTAAATTAAGTATTCTTGTAAAATCATTTTTAATATTACTTATTTTTGGTATTCTTACATCTTGTGCTCTATGACTATGACCAAAAACAATATCAATCTTTGATTTGTTTGCTACATTTTTTTCACTAGCTTCTCCACCATATTCTTTACCCATTGGATTAATTGGTGCATGAATAAATCCAACACCACCTAACATTAAATATTTGCCCCAAGGTATTACATTCCATTCATATTTTTTACATATTCCAAAGTATTCTCTTTGACCCATATTATAAAAACTTGGATTTTTATCTTCATATCTCCATAATCTTCTTTCATGATTACCAAGTGTAATATATTTTTTTACTTTAAAGTTACCAAGACCATGATTAAATTCAAAACAAGCATCATCAAAACTTTCCATTTCTTTTATAAATGTTGGTTTTTCTATTCTTGCAGAATAAGTATCATCTGGTATGTAATGTGTACAACTATCTAAAGTGATAAAATCACCTATCTGAACAACTGCATCAGGTTTTATTTTTTTAATGTATTTACCAAACCATCTAAATCTTTGTTTATCTACATCAGGTGCATCATGAGTATCACCAATAGCTATAATTTTCATACTGGATCACCTTTTGGTATAATTAAATCTTCTTCACTCTTACAAATAAATTTTATATAAATTTGATATTGATTAACATCATCTTTACCGATCTCTTTAGATTTTATTAATGATTCTTGATAACCTGCATTAAGACAAGAATACATATCATTATATGTTTCTTTTACTTTAAATGGTTCCATACATTCACCAGCAAGTAAAGAACACATAATCATATACAAACTGTATTTCATTAATTTTATTTTTTACCATTTCTGAATATTTGTGTTCCCTTAATACCATAGATGCTCGCCACTACGAGAATCCACAAATTTGTGAACCAGCTCGGAAGTGTAGAGAAATAATCAAAGAAAAGTTTTACCTTATCCATTGCTGTTGGGTCTTCTGATATAACTGCCCAAGCCAGTACCAAAATCGGCGCCGACAAAATTAATAAGACAAACTCGTCTTTTCAGTCCGATTGTCTTGCTTCTAAAAGTTTGCCCTCGTATTCTATTTCACCCTTTGCCATAGCCATAGCAGTTCTATGCTGAGCATCTGCCATTGCCATTTTAGTTTCTTGTCTTTTACGATAGATGTGTCCACCTGCTTTTAATCCTGCTGATAAAATATTTAACCACATAGATATATCCTCCTAGTTGAGAATACATTATCAATTATAGGTAGTAATTACAACTTTATTCCACAACTTGACCTTTATCCCATTTCATATCAGGCAAACCATTTTGGTAAGACTTACCATCATAAGTCAAAACTTGTTTACGATTAGAACCCTTTTCATTATAGCTACAATGCACCCACCCTTTTGCACCATCTGTTGGAGAATAAAACTCCAATATAAGCTGATCAAAATCGCAATTATTCTGTATCCAGTAAGCTATCTTAATATTTGGAATACCAGCTATTTCAAAATCAACTGCTTGGCCTTTTGCATGTTGACTAGTTTTTTTGCTACCAATAGCTTCGCAAAGTGCTTCTGATCGGTACCCTGATGTTATAGTAACTGGTTTGTTAAAATGTGCTCTTGTCGGTTCAAGTATTTCATAACAAACATTTTCTAAATTTTTTATATCTCCAGAACCTGGAGAGTTATCAATACCTTTTCTCGTAGCTGTCATTGATTTGGTCATCTCTTCCAATTTGAAGTGTTTACTTAATTGCATATACCCTCCTTAAATTTTGATTATAAGATTATAGATAATTGTTGCCATTCCTATTATTAACATAGCAGTTGATGACATTACTATTTTTTCAAGTCTTTCTATTTTTTTTCCATTTTGTTCAATTTTTCTATTAGTTTCTTCTTGCATTATCCTACACAATTTTTCATGATCATCAATCCTTTGATGTGCACCAGTTGTTGAATAATCTCGTATTCTTTTTTTTCTAATAATTTTTACCATTTATTTACCTTGACCTCTGTAACGCATCTGTTTTCTGCTTCTACCTTTTCTTTTACTTTTATTCATACTACTAACTTTTTTTGGGTTTCTACCTATACTTGTACCCTTACTAGTTTTTTCATATTCTACTTTTACCCCAAATAGTGGCTTTTTTTTTGCCATTTATATATACCCTATACTTTCCCCCCTAAATAGCTTCAATGCCCCTCTCGGTGCTTCTATGAAGCTTGTAGGTATCCATTTTAAGCTAGATTAAACCTTTTTTTTGGTTTTTATCTTTTTTAACTCATTTTCTATTTTAGTGAGATAAACGACAAAATCCATTGCTTCTTCTCTAGCATCTTTGATCCACTCTAGCATAGGTTTAGTATTATTGGTAATAGTTTTTTTAAATTGTTTCATGCCTTGTTTGTGCCTTTTTATATGCAACTTCAAGACATCATTTATTATTGGATCATTTGTAGGTTTTATCATTTTATGCTATAAGAAAGTATGGGAGTTAGAAAGCCATTAGCCAGTATTCCACCTTGACTATTTATCTTTTTCATTATTTTCTTTTAACTTCATAATAGGTGGTCTTTCATAATCTTTTATACCAATATGTTTTAATTGACTTGTTAAATCAGTCCAAATTTCACCATTACATTGTTTCCATAAAGCACAAAAATAGTAATCTTCACTTAAATATCTTTGAGTATTTTCTCTATCTTCTAAAATACCCTGACCTTGTATGCCACAATCAAAAAAAGCATATTCTTCATTACCTAAAACTTCTTTTGGTTCTCTTTTATTATCTAATTTTGCTCTTACATCTGTTTTGTATTTTATTTGTGGGTATTTTTTAATAATTTCTTGAAAAACTTTTCTTTCTATACACATAAAACCAGTGCCTGCATAATTTACTTTTTTAAATCCTTTTTCATTATCTTCAAGATCATACTTACCAAGTGGAAAATTTATACACCAACCAAAACTAGCATCACCTTTTTCTATAGGTGTTTCGTTTTTTAATGGATATGGAGCAGATACAAGAGGTTTGTCAAATAATAAAACTCTTATAAATTCTTGTGGTTGAAATATTATATCAGCATCAATAAAAAATAAATGAGTATACTCTTCTTGTTTTAAAAATTCAGAAACAAGTTTGTTTCTTGCTCTTGTAATTAAGCTATCTCTTAACCACATCATACCACAACCAATCTGTGCTTGTAATAAAGCATCTCTTACATTTATTATTGATGAAATAGTTTGCAAATGTATTTTTTGATCAAAACTTGGAATACCAATTAGTACGTTTTTTTTCATAATGAGGGAGTAGATAGTGGTTTGGTGGTAAATCTACTCCCTTTATCTTCCTATCATTAAAATGCCCACGATACAAATGAATAACGTGTTCCTTTAGTTGTTTCAGTTACTTCATGTGGAAACATAAAGTTAGATGGAAATAATAATATATCTCCTGTTTTTAAAGATATTTTTTTATTTCTACACATAAAATTAGAACCTTCATAATCTTCATTTAGATTTGCTACAATTGATACTATAGGCACTCCTTTCATCTGACCATCAAATATACTATGTATATGATCGTAGTGTTCTCTCATCATAGTACCAACAACATATCTATTAAAACGTATTGGACTAAATTTACTTAACCATGGCCCTTCAGTTTTACCGCCTGGTGCACTATATTTTTTTTGATATTCATTTAATGCTTTTACAAGATAAGGTGTAATTTTTGCTTGTTGTTCTTTAGTACAAGGCATAACATCTAATTCTTTTGTAGGTTCAGATGTTGTTTCACCTGATGCATAATTATTCCATGTATGTTTTTTCCATATACCTTTGTTACATTCATTTATTAATTCTTCACAAAGTTCTTTTGGTATGTGATTTTTTACATAAATAAAATCTTCAATTGTGTTCATTCATCATTCTCCTTATATCTAAATGTGTTAAAGATTGCTCTGAACCTATAGTATCTATACTAAAAGTATTAAATGATATACTTATTCTATCTTCATCAGATTGATTTATAGGAACACTATGTTTTAAAGAAGATGGAAAAATTATTAATTCTCCAGCTTTACAAGGCAACATAAAAGTTTCTGCATTCATGTGGTTATATTTTACTGGGTCTAACTTTACACCATCTTGAACACTTTTTGCAAATTGAATTGGTGGTGATTTATCATTTATTTGAAAATACATAACACCTGATACAATACTATTTGGGTGTACATGTTCATGATGTTTTGAACCTTTTGGGTTTCTATTTGCCCAACATTGAGTAATAACTAACCTTTGTTTAGAATTTAATACTGTATTTGTATATTCATTTAAGGATTCAAATAAAAAAGTTTTAATTTTTGATAATATATTTTGTTTTAGTAAATATGAATCATCTGATCTATAGTTACCATTTTGTTGTTGTTCACGATAACTTATAGTTTTTAAAAAATTTAATTCTTCATCAATTGATTCTTCATAAGGTAAAATTAATAAAGGTACTGGAAACAATTGTATTAATTCTTTTTTCATAACCACTACCACCTTAATAAATTATTTATTTATCCTTGTAAACCACCATGTGAATCTGATGAAGATGCAATATTTCCTCTTGCTCCAGATGCAATATCACCAAAATCAGCTGCATTACCTGTGGTTGCAATAGTTACAAAATCTAAAATATTTGTTTGTGTTGGCGACCCAGAATAACCTCCACCCCATACTGCTCTAGTATTGTTAGTTGTACAAAATCTTGCTGAAGCAGAAACTGTTAAATCACCAAAATCTGTTCCATTTCCTGTACTACCAATAGTTACATAATCTATTACATTTGATTTTGATGGAGTAGCCCCTCCTCCTAATAATGCTCGTGTTGAACTTGCACCCATTCCAGTTTGTGCTCTTGATACTGAAGCATCACCAAAATCTGTTGCGTTGCCTGTTGATCCAATTGTTACATAATCAATTATGTTTGCTATTCCTGAACCTGGTCCTCTAGGTCCAAAAAGACCTCTTGTTGAGTTAGCAGTACCACCTGCACCATTGCCTCCAGCAGTTAAATCACCAAAGTCAGTAGCATTTCCAAATGTTGCTATGGTTACATAATCAATAACATTTGAATAATTTGGTGAAGATGGAAAATAACCACCACCCCAAACACCTCTAGTGTTATTTGAAAAAGCACCTTGATTTGCTCTAGCAAGTGTACTATCTCCAAAATCAGATGCATTACCAAATGATGCTAACTCTATAGCTGAAATTTGTGTTGTATAACCACTTGCAGCACCACCATCTGCTTCTAACATTCTTGTTGCATTACCACAACCTCCACCCCAATTTTCTGCATTTAAAATTAATGAACCAAAGCTGACTGTATTACCTAATGTTGTAATATTAAATGTTTCAATTTTAGGCGATGGTGGTCCACCACATATTATTGCTCTACCTGATCCAGGCATATAGTTTACTGATGGACGTTGTAATACTCCTAAAGCTAGTCCACCATGACCATTGCTACAAGCACTATTAGCACTTTTAGCTTCGGTTAAATCTCCAAAATCTGAAGCATTACCACCAGTTGGTATTGTAACAAATTCTATAACATTTGAAAGTGAACCATCTGTACCACCACATTTAACTCCTCTTATTTTATTTGAAGTAGTACCAGCAGAAATACGATCAGAAGATGTATCACCAAAGTCTGTTGCATTTCCTGCAGAAGAAATTTCAACAACATCTATACTTGTTTGTCTACTAGTTGAAAAACCATTAAAAAAAAGACCTTTAGTAGTTGAACTTGCTCCACCTAAATATCTAGTTGCTACAGTTAAATCTCCAAAGTCTGTCGCATTACCAGTTGTTGCTGTTGTAAAAAAATCAATAGCGTTTGTATTATTACCATCTGATTTTTCACCTCCTGCAAATAAAGTTCTTGTAGGATTTGATAAAGCACCTCCTCTATCGGTTCCGTTTGAAAGATTTCCAAAATCTGCATTAAATCCATTATTAGCTGTTGTTATAAACTCAACTGTATTTGAAAATGAAGGTGCTCCATTACCCATAAATAAAGAACGAGTACTATCTCCTGCTGATCCATTAGTTCTTGGAGTTATTCCTAGCGATACAAAACTTGCACCGTTTCCTTGTGTTGCAAAAGTTACTTGTTCAGAAGATCCTCCTCTTGCCCAAAAACCACGAGTGGCAGAAGCTCCAGATTGAGATTCACCAACAGTTGTTGTTAAATCACCAAAATCTGTAGCATTACTTGCTACAGCTATATTAAAAGTTTCAATTTTATTTGTATTACTAGGAGTGTATCCACCACCTACTAAAGCTATACTACCATCACTCCAATCATTACTTCTTTGTTTTTTATATGCTTCTTTAATATCCCAAACTTTTCCTGAATTAGACATTATTCAATACCTCCATGTGAACCACAAACTGCACTACCTAACATTCTTGCTACAGTTAAGTCACCAAAGTCAGTCGTATTACTTGTAGATGCTATTGTAATATATTGAATTATATTTGATGCACTACTAGTATCACCACCCATAAATAATCCTCTTGTTTTATTTGATGTTGCCATAGGTCTATTATTTGAAACCAAATCGCCAAAGTCTGTTGCGTTTCCTGTAGAAGCAATCGTAATATAATCCATTTGATTAAAATAAGTTGATGTACCACCAGAATAAGTAAAACCACCTGCAAAAACACCTCTTGTATTATTACTTAATCCAGTGGGCCAACCTCTCGTTACTGATTGATCACCAAAATCTACAGCATTACCATTTGTAGTAATTGTTGCGTATTGCATAACATTAACATAACCTGCTGGAACAGTATCTGCACCTGACCATACTATTCTTGTCGTACTTGCTAATCCTCCTGATCCACCACCTGTAGTAGTCATATCTCCAAAATCTGAAGCATTACCTCTTGAAGTAATCGTAACTGCGTCCATGTTATTATTTCTTCCACTTGGACCCTCTCCACCACCAAATACTGCTCTTGTTGAACTTGAGTTACCACCCATTCTTGCATTTGATGCATTAAGATCACCATAGTCAGCACCATTACCTTGTGTTGTAAAAATTATTTCACTAATATCTGTTGATGGTGATAATGAACCTGAACCTCCTGCACAAATTGCTCTTACTGTATTTGAACCTCTTGCATCATAAGATGCTTGTGTTCTAATTAAATCTCCGAAATCTACTGCATTTCCTGTACTTGAAACAGCAACATAATCACAAATATTACTTGCACTTGGTGTCATTCCTCCCATTGCTATTGCTCTATCTGTATTAGCACTACTTGGCATATTTACCGTTCCACCCATTCCACTATGTTGTGTGCAATAATAATACAAAATATAAGGTGTTGATGTTGTAACTTCTATTTTTGTAAATGCTGTAGCAGAACCTGGACTGCCAGATGTTGTTATACCAGTAGTATATTCAGAACCACCAGCATGTGAACCATTCGGTGTTTCTGAAAATCTTAATGGGTGTCCACTGTTACTACTATCATCTTGATTAAACTCGTATGTGCAACCAGGAAACAAAACAACATACTGTTGAGTGTTACCATCAATAGCATATTTGTTTCCACCTGAAGAAACAACTG
>Ga0098043_1000083_pt1 | contig 29750 bp, 40 predicted proteins | sample 9B_taG_FD_92581 | JGI IMG/M metagenome (GOLD analysis project Ga0098043, IMG submission 92581) | Marine viral communities from the Subarctic Pacific Ocean - 9B_ETSP_OMZ_AT15188_CsCl metaG | ecosystem: Environmental > Aquatic > Marine > Oceanic | place: Subarctic Pacific Ocean | collected 2015-01-10 | reverse complement strand
TGAAAAAACACCTTTGTCTAAAGATAAAGTAAATATTCTGTGGCAGAAAAATGCACCAGATCAACCTAATATTAAACCTTGGTTTGATGATAAGAATAATCACACTAAATATGATTGGTATGTTTTTAATTCACATTGGAATTACGAAGAATATAGAAAGTGTTTTGGTATACCAACCGACAGATGTCATGTCATAAAAAATGGTGTAACTAACTTTCCTAAATCAAAAGATTATAAAGAAGGTGATCGTTTAAGAATCATTCATCATAACACACCTTGGAGGGGCCTTAATGTTTTATTAGGTGCTATGCAATATCTTGAGGGTGAAAATATTGAGCTTGATGTATATAGTAGTTGTGAAGTTTATGGAGATGAGTTTAAAGAAGATAATGATCATAATTACCAAGAGTTATATGATCAAGCAAGAGAACTACCTAATGTAAATTATATTGGATATAGACCAAATGATTTTATATTAAAAAAATTACCAAATTATCATTTATATGTTTATCCAAGTATTTGGGAAGAAACATCATGCATCTCTTTGTTAGAGTCTATGGCTGCGGGCTTGTACTGTGTTGTGACTAATTATGGTGCTTTATATGAAACAGGATCCGAGTTTCCAATATATATTAACTATGAAACAAATTTTAATAATCTAGCTTTTCAATTTGCAGAAGCTATTAAAGTAGCACGGGACACGCTTCACGAACCTATGATAAAAGAACATTTGGCTTTACAACAAGATTTTGTAAAAAGATTTTATTGTTGGGAAAAAAAGGCATTTGAATGGACAAATTTTCTTACAGGTGTTTTAAATGCAAAACAATAAGCCACTTTGGATTAATAAATCAAAAAATACCGATAAATATAAAATAAAACTTTTTGTAGCTACTCCTGTACATAGTGAAGTATCCATACATTTTACGCAAACAATGCTTGAGTTACAAAAAGAATGTATGAAAAGAGATATACTTGTTACATTTCAATTAATGAAATCTTCTTTAGTTACGCAAGGGAGAAACTTATGTGTAAGTGCTTTCTTACAGACAGACTATACACACCTTTTGTTTGTTGACTCTGATATTGCTTTTGATGTTGAAAGCATATTTAAAATGATAAGTAAAGATAAAGAAATAATCTCACAACCTTATCCAATTAAAACAGCTAAATGGGAAAATCTTATTGACAAAATAAAAGGTGGTTTTATTAAAAACCCTAAACAATGTCAATTTCATATAAACCAATATCCAATACTTTTAGAAGATGAAGAACATGACGTCAAATGTAGAGAAGGTGTTATTGAAGTTACACACGCACCAACTGGTTGTATGTTAATACAAAGACAAGTTTTTGATAAATTAATTAAAGCTTACCCTAATATGGATATTATACAAAAAACTGTAATAGATGGTGAGTTTAAAGATAGACCACATTTTTATGCTTTTTTTGACACTTATTATGATACTGAGAGTAAAAGATATTACGGAGAAGACTTTGCTTTCTGCCGTTTATGGAAGAATATAGGTGGTAAATTATATTGTTACATTATGGATTACATCACACATGTTGGTGAGTTTCAGTATACCGGCCGTTTATATGATGAGATGAACAAGCAGGAGGTTGAAAAATCATCAGATACAGAGTAGAATAGACCTTAAAAGACTAGGAGTTTATATGTTACAAGGATTAATGTTACCTATTTTAATTGGGGGTGGAATAGGAGCTATCTCGGCAGCCGCAAGAGGCGAATCAGGAAGAAATATTTTTAAATCATTTGGATTAGGTGCATTACTAGGTGGTATTGGTGGTTATGCCATGCAAGGTTTAAGTGGTGCAGCTGCAGGAGCTGGAGCAGCAGGAGCAACAGGTGGTGGCGCTGGAGCAGTAGGAGGCGCTGGAGCAGGAGTAACAGGATCAGGTACAACAGCTAGTTTTATGGCAGGTTCTACAAAAGCTGCACAACAAGCAGCAGCAAATATGGCTGCTCAACAGGTAGCTAGAGCACCTTTATCAACATTACAATCAATTGGTGTTGGTACAACAGCAGGACAACTAGGTAGTTCGTTATCAGCAAGCCCTCCTCCAACTATGGCTGATACTTTAGAACAAGCATCACCTTATTCTGAGGAAGAGTACGCCCAAGCATATCAAGCGGCTCGTAGTAATCTTCAAGGTATAGGAGAAAGAGCAGTTTATGCAGATGAACCAGCGGGTCAACAAGGATCATTATATAATTTTCAATCACCTAGATATCAATTAGCCGAAGGTGGTATTGTAAACTTTATTCCTAAATATAGAGAAGGTGGTGTAAATTACTTACCAAGTAAATCGGATCATGATGAAAATGATTCAACTAATTATGTTCGAGCTATGGGTTATGTTGAAGATGGTTCAGGTAATGGTGATAAAGATGAAGATACTATGTTAGCACAACTTGCTGATGGAGAATTTGTTTCTCGTGCTGATGCAATATTAGGTGCGGGTATCATGACAGGAGCAAATCCGAAAGATATGAAAGATATGAGAAGTAAAGGAGCTAAATTTTTTTATAATCAGCAGGACCAATTAAAAAGAATTTATGACATTGTAAATGATGGAGATAAAACAAGTTAGTGTAGAATGTGTAGATGTTTTTTGGGATCAAGTAAAAGGGTGGTTAAAAAAAGTTATTGTGCAAACAAATGGTAGACATACACTTAAAACCACATACGATCTTTTAAAACAAGGAACAATGACCATGTTTCTTATCACACATAAAAAAAAAATAACAGCTGTGGTCGTAACACAAAAAGTTTACTATCCAGCTAAAGTAGTTTTGGGTTTTTTATTTATTGGAGGAAAAAAAGTTTGTAGGTATTTAAAAGAGATAGAAGATTACTTTATAAAATATGCACAAAGTTTAGGTTTAGATATTATTGAATGTTGTGGCAGAAAAGGATGGATAAAAGTGTTGAAAGAACAAAAACAAACAATGAAACTAACAGGATATGCATATGAAATTTTTGCTTAAAGTATTACCAAACAAATTAAAAATATGGTTATTAAATATTCTTTACAAAGATATTGCAAATAAAGGAACATGTGGAGACACTGAACTTGCGCATATAAATAAAGATGAAGCAAAACTTTTAAAATTAGCAGGTGGATCAGGTACTATTAACGAATGTACTGGATTGAGACAATACGGAAAAGGTGGTGGCGGTGGTGGTCAACCTGCTCCTGCACCATCGCAACCAGCTAATACAACACAAACAACATATTCAAGAGAGGCTCCTGACATTGAGTCTAGAAAATTAGCTTTGTATGATGAAGCTATTGAATTATCTAAAGTTCCAATAGGTGTTCCTGCTTATCAAGTAGCTGGGGCATCCCCTTTAGAACAACAAGGTTTTAGTATTGCTCAAACAACTGGTGTTGGTTTACCAGCTTTACAAGAAGGCTTAGGTGCTTTACAACAAGCAGGTGCTCAGGCTCTTCAAGGACCAGACATTGATGCATTTTTCAACCCTTACGAAAGATACACCATAGATGAAATAAACAGACAAGCACAAATGAAAGAGCAGTCCGTAGCTGCTCAAGCAATACAAGCAGGTGCTTTTGGTGGTGGACGTGAAGGTGTTCAATTAGCAGAACAAGAGCGTGGTAGATTATCACAAATAGGTCAACTTAGAGGTCAAGGTTTTCAAGCTGCACTAGGAGCTGCTCAACAACAACAAGCTTTTCAACAACAAGCTTTATTAAATCAAGCAAAAGGGTTCTCTGATATGGCCACACAACAACAGCAAATGCAACAAAGAGATGTCCAAAGTCAGTTACAAGCAGGTGCTATACAAAGAGACCTTGCACAAAGAGCACTAACTGCTGAAAGACAAACAGACGTAGCTAGAGCCTATGAGCCTTTCCAAAGAATAGAATTTCAAAAAGGGATTATGACTGCCCTACCAACTGCTGCTTCACAAGTTACAGCTGGTACAGGACCGGGTGTTAATCCATTTGCTCAAGCTGTCGGAGCAGGTGTTGGAGCTTATAAAGCCTTTGATGTTCTTGGTGGAACAGGTATTACAGGCGGTAAATAATGAGCAAAACTTTAAAAAGAAAATTGTTCAGGCATAAATATCAAATAGCCACGAAACAGGTGCCAGGACATATGGCTGGTATGTTCATAAATCCTCTTCTGCAACTAGGTGCTAGAGTTGCACCTTATTTATCTCCGTATGCTATGGGTCTTAGACAAGCAGCACAACCAGTTATGCAAAGAGGTGCTGAACTTGCAGGCAGAATAGGTCAGTCCCCAGCTGCAAGACTTGCAAAACGAGCGGGTAAAGCAATTGAAAAATCACCAATTGGTCAAGGTATAGGTAGAACACTGTCAGCAGCTTCTGTGCCTTATGGTATTTTTTATGGTGGTAAAACTGTTGGTGATACAGCTATGGCTGCAAGTGATTTTATGGAAGGTGATGTTGAGGGAGCAAAAGCTAAAGGCATAGAGGCTCTTGGTAGTGGTTTAGAAACAGCTGCATCAGTGCCTTTTTTGCGACCAGGCGCATATTTGTACAGTAGAGGTTTTAGAAGATTAAATGAACCAATGGGAATGGTTGAAAGAAACCCAAAATCATTAGCTAAAGGGTCTGCAGGTAAGACTGGTGTTACAAAACTAGCAGGTGAATTGACTCCTGATTTTGTTAAAAAAAATCCTTTCTTATCAGAAATTCCAATAGCTGCTGGTTATATGATGTTACCAGAGAATGCTGAAGGTCAAGAAATGTTTGACCCAAGTAAACCAAAAACAGCATCTGAATTAGGTTTATCTCCACCAACTCCAGAAGATGAAGAACAAATAATTGATGACACAGTAAAGGATGCAACTGAACAAAACATAGTTAGTCAAGCAGAGGCTACAGTTTCTCAACCTGATCAAAAACAACTTCTTGTAAACAGTGAAAATTTAAATAAATTATATGGAGAAGCGTCAGATCAAATACAAAAAGACAAACAAGATGTTTCAATTAGTGATGTGATTAGAAGAAATGAAGATCCAGAACTTTATAATGAAATAATAGGTGGTGGACAAGGTGCACTTGCGAGAGAAACACAGATACAATTTGATGAGGATTTTGCAAGAGCTAATGGTAAAACACTTAGTACAATAAAATTAGATACAGGTGAATCATCACTGGGAACAGCAGCAACTATAGCTGAAGAACAAAACAAGGATATGATGAGTTCAGCAGCTTTAATAGCTGATTATGAAAATAAACTCGATGAAAGACAAAAACAATCTTTTGACGAGTATAAAAAAACTTATCAAGAGATGACTGGAGACGATGGTACTAATAATTATAGAGATATGGCAATATTCAAATGGGCTATGCGAATGATGAGTGCAAAAACATCACAAACTGGTATGTCTGGTTTTTTTGATGTGTTAGGTAGATCCTCTTCTGCCTTAGCTGATGATATCATGGCTATTGATCAAAATGAAAAAGCCAATGCTAGAGTTATGGCTGAAAAATACATGGATTATGAAAAAGCTTTTGATGCTACTACGGCTGCTAATGATAAAAATATATTTGTATCAAAATTAGGTCTTGCTCAACAAATAGAAGAAAGACAATATCAGAATGAAAGACAAGCAGCTCAGAACGCTTTTGAATTAGACAAACTCTCTAAAGAATTAAATGCAAAAGCAGAAGCAGCTAGAGTAAAACGTATGGCAGAATTAACACAAGCTGATGGTAATGGTAAAAAATATTTAATTGAAGATCCTAATGCTTTTCTTGGTAGACGTGGAGCCACTGTATATTTCAATAAAAACAAAGACCCTATGATATATGGAGACTATGTGGACGCAAATGGTAATATGAGAAGAGGTCTTATACCTTATTTAGATGACAAAGGCTTACCTGTTATGGTTGACAAATTAAGAGAAGTGCAAAATAACCCAACACTTCAAGCTAAAAGTTTAAATAGAATGAAAAACGCTGCTGAAGCCATGCGTTACTCAAGAACAGTACAAGAAATAGTTAAAAAACATGGCGCAGATATCATTGGCCTAAGTGGTGAACTGCAAGTATTGTATGGAAAGTTGACAGATACTTTATCGCAAGTGCCTGGTGTTGGTCCAAAATTATCAAGAGCACTTGGTGGCACAAACGCAAATGATTATATCACAGGAAGACAAGGTAATGAATATTTAAATTATAATCAAGTTAATGACAGTTTTGTAAAAAGTTTGGCAACTTTAACTGTAGGTGATGGGTTAGATGCAGCAGAAGCAGCAAAAACCGCAGAGGAACTTGAACAATTATATGGTAAAGATTGGGAGAAGAAAAATTCAGAGCAGGTCATAAGAAAGTTTAAAAACGATATGGCTGCAGTATCAAAACCTGGTTATGTAGATATAGTAGCAAGAAAATATAAACTTGACAAAAATGCACCTGACTTTGCTGATAAAAAAAGAGCTTTAGCTGAACTTCTTATTATTGAACAGCGTATGAAGTATTTAGTTGCACACGCAAACAAGGGTGGTGATAGACTTGCTGTCAGTGATATTAATAACGCAGCAGAGAGAACACAAATATTCCCATTCTTTGGTGACAGAGGGCTTGTGCTTAAAAACTATGAAAGTTTTGGAGACGAAATGAGAACAGTTATGAATAGTGAATTTGAAAGATACCTGTCGAATGGCGGGGACGAAAGTGTCATTCCTTTGATGTTTAAAGATAATGGCTGGGTTATTGAGTCTCAATCTGGTCAATCACGACTAAGAGGTCAAAGCTTGTCAAAAGAGGACACAACTAATGCACTTAGAAACACAGGAGTAATTCAGTGAAACTAAACGAGTTACAAAAATCTTTTGACGATTTTGAGTTTGATCCTGCTCAATATAATGATGAACAGTTAATAGCGATAGACTCAGCTTTTCAATCTGGTGCTTTACAAAATTTTTCTGGTATAAATCAATATCAAAGCGTAAAACAATCTGCACAAAAAGATATTGCTGAAGGTATACAGCAAGAAGAAGAAACAGTTCCTGGTGTCACGATACCTGGTGTTGGCACAGTAATGACAGAAAAAGCTAGCTTCGAAACTTTCGGAGATGTTGCTGGCTCTTTCATACCCTATATCATGGATAGGCAAAAGCTTATTAATGCATTTAATCCAGAAACAAGTAGACAAATGGGTGTAAATTATAGAAATGGTTTTGTAAATAAAACAGCTGACTTAGCGGCTAAATTAAACAAAATACCTATGGTAAAACGTTTTGGAATGTTAGGAAAAATGTTTGCTAGAACTGTAGGCACATTAGGAAATGCAGCAAGAAAAACTGATGATTTTTTAAGATATGGAGCAACACAAGCTACAAAGACAGAATTAAAATCTATTACTGGTGGAGCTTTAGGCGCAGCTGCAGGTTCTACTGCTTTTGACACAGTAAATAATTTACAAAAAGATTTTGCAGTTGGTGTTCAATATGATCTAGCTGATGTGGCTGAGAATGAAAAAGATAAATTACCTCCAGTACAAAGAACACTAGCAAATGCAATGGAGGCAGCTAAAAATTCTTTAATGTGGGCAGGTGGTATGAACGCTTTTGCTGAAATGGCAGGTATTACAGCTAAAGCTTTTTCAAAGAAACTTACATCAACAGGTACACCAGAATCAAAAGAAATTGCTGAGTTAGCAAAAAAATATGGGATTAATTTAAATTTAGGTCAAGCTGCAAAAGAGGGTGGTATTTTTGGTAATTTTATAAAAACGTTTTTTGAAACTCTTGGTATCATGCCAGGTGTTGCAGTGGTTGGTAAAAAACAAAGAGCACCACAAGAAAAAAAAGTTGGTGAAGCTATGTTTGAGTTTGCAGAAAACTTTGCACCTGTGACCACAGCTCGCATCTTAGGATATGAGGCTTTAGATGTAATAGATAACAATTACATACAGTATATGAACTTGATTGATGAAGGTTTTAAACAACTTAAAAATGAAGCTGATGCTATGGGTAATCCAAGAATGATACCAACCACTAAGTTAAGAGAAATGGCTCAAGAATATATGGGCGATTTAAAAAATTATGAAATTGGTAAATTAGGTTTAGATGAAGATAAAAGACTTTTTAAAATGGTAGCTAAAAATGATCCTGTCAATGCTTTGTTCTTAAAATTTGCAGATCAAGGTATATTTGATGATAAATTTTTTCTTACACCTAAAGAATACTTACAACTTAAAAAAGATATAAATAAGTCTGTGAAGATGTCACCTAACAATAGATCAATATTGCAGGCAGCTACAGGACTTAGAAGATCTTTAGAACAAGATTTTGCCTCAGTAGGACAAAAAGACGTTCAACAAAAAATATTAGAAAAAAGTCCAGATTTTGCTGGAAAATCATTTGCAAACGCTGCTGAAAAAAATAAATTTATGGAAGATTCAGCTAATAATTTAGATGTTTTTGGTAAAGAGTTAGTCAATAAGTTTCATATGTATTCTGCTATTACATCACCTTTTGAAGGTATGACAGCTAAAGAATTAAAAAAATTTGGTGACTATCTTTTTTCAGCTAAATCTGAATTAGGTGTTATGGGAGATGCAAAACAAGTACCGAGTAAAATGTTTGACTCTGTAATTACAGGTATTTTAAAAGATGGATCTCCTGAAGCTTTAAACGAACTTAGATTTTTGGTAGGAGCTACGGATAAAGGTTTTACTCGGACAGTAAAAGAAACTTTACCTGATGGCAAAGTTGTTGATAAGCAAATAAAAGTTGGTGAAAACTTTATGAACAAACTTACTTCACGTTTTGTATACGATGCATTTTTTAAATCTTTTGCTAAACAGCCTGATGAAACTTTAGCTAGAAACATGGAGCTGTTTAAAGATCTACAGGAAAAAGGTATGGCACGGGGTGTGTTTGCTGACGAAGTATTAGATGCTGCAGGAACAGCTGACATTGCAAAACTTAAAAAAATTCAAGCTGAAAAGACTATGGCAAATAATGTAGAAAGAATTACTAAAGAACAAATAGAGGTAAATCTAACACCAGAGGGTTTAGGTGAATTTCAAGGTATGGATGTTTTAAGAAAAAATTTAGGTTTAACTAATGCTGACGGCAGTGTAAACCAAGCAGGTAGAGAAAAACTACAAATATTGTTTGGCACGGGTGAAAAGGGGGCAAAACAATTAAAAGATTTAGAAGACTTTTTAGATGTTGTAGAAAGATTTAATTCTCAGTCTATTGGTGAGAGTAGCCGATTCCTTACTCGAAGAATTGGATTGACAGGTTTATCCTTAACAGCTGGTACCATAGGTGCTTTTACAGGCGGTCTAGGAGTTGGTTTTATGGGTCTAATCTTGACTCCTTTATTATTAAGAGGTGTTGGTGGTTTAGTGTCAAATCCTAGATTTATGAAAGCTTTACTAGATGTTTACACACCTGATGAAAGATTAGCAAAAGTCGGTAAAGGGTCTTTTAAAGATTTTCCTTTTATTGATCCCCTTCAACCGCTCGGAAAATATTTATCACCATCAAAAAGAAGATCATTAGGTATTTTATTAAATTATTTTAAAAGTTCAGAAGATGAAGTTCCTATAGACCCTGATACTATGACAGCAGAACAAATAAGAGATTATCTTTCCAACCAAATAAGAACCATGGTTCCTAATACAGCTATGAAAATGTCTGATCTGCCACCAAATCAAATTAAAAAAATGTTTCCTGATGTGCACCTTTATCAAAATTCATCTTTAGAAGATAGAGCAAAGTATGATGAAATACTTGCTGGTGGTATCAAAGCAAGAGCATTCACAGATGCAGTGCGTGATGCTGATAACGAAAGTGCTATGAGAAATGTTAATCTAGATGCGATGATCAGAAATCCTCAAGCTATGCAACTTGCACAAAGTGCTCCTAGTGCACCAAGACAAGAAGAAATGACCACGCCTCAGCAGCCAGCTGCAACAGGTATACAAAGACAAGGCTTGTTTGCATCTTTATTTCCAAACGATCCTACTTTACAAATGTTAAGTCAACAAGGACAAAGAAATGCCTGAACCAAGAACAACTAAAGAACATATTATATCTTTGTATGGGCACATTGAAGGTGTAAAAAAAGATGTAAGAACAATTAAAGAGAATCATCTAGCACACATTCACGAAGATATTGATAAGCTTGGTGAAAAAGTAGACAAGTTGTTATTTTGGTTAATGAGTGGTATGCTCACTATAATCATTACAATAATAGGACTTGTGGCATGGATCCAATAACTATCGCAACAGCTGCTTTTGGGGCAATAAAATCTGGAATCGAAGTCGGGAAGGAATTAAATAGCCTTTCTGGTCATATCATTAAATTTGTTAAACAAATGAGTGATGTGGAAGAGCAACACAAAAAAGAAAAAAGTAAATGGTTTACGTCTTCAAATGAAGAGGCTCTGCATACCTACTTTAGTTTAAAACAAGTTCATGACATGGAAAATCAATTAAGAGAAATATTTACTTGGCACGGATCACCAGGTGCTTGGAGTGAATTTGTAGCTATTCGAACAGATATTAGAAAAAAGAAAGTTGCGGCAGAGGCAAAACGTAAGGCAGAAAGAGAAAAACGTATGGTAAATTGTGCTTATGGATTACTTGCAGTAACTTTAATCGGTTTAATTGCTTTTTTAATAATGATGCTAAATTAGGCTGAAATCAGGGAAAAAACGACCAATTTTAAGAGCCGTCAGCGCGTATCTTTTATGCAAGATGACCTTTACTACCTGACGAAAAAGCATTAGAATATCACTAGTTAACTAATAAACCTTATAAGGAGATAATAATGAAAAGAGGTATGAAATCAAAAGGCTACTCTAAAGGTGGAGCCAAAATGATGAAAGCCAAAAGCGGTCGAATGATGAAATCAAAAGGCTATGCTAAAGGTGGAGCCAAAATGATGAAAGCTATGGGCGGAAAAATGATGAAGTCTAAAGGTTACGCCAAAGGTGGAGCCAAAATGATGAAAGCGTCAAAAGGCACGGCTACTTTTATGAAGAATAGTGGTAAGCAAGCACAAAAAGCATCAAACCAAGCATCATTCACAAGAGCAACATTTATGAAGGCTTTAGAAAGTGCTGGGGTGGGTGCTAGACTTACAACAGCAGATGTGCGTAAAGCTGCTAACATGTTAATGAAAAAAAAATAACTTGCTTTACGGCTAGTAATACTTATTATGGGGTATGGCATATCTTATTAAGAACATACCCTATTTTAAGGTTTGGGTAAGAAAAGAATTTACACACAATCACAGAAAATATCAGGGCGAGTACATTCACGCACTTGCATGTGCTGTTACGAGTATTCCTGATAGATGTTTAAGTTTTCAAGTCATTTTCACAGGCTGTGAAGACGAAGAGAATAGACTTGAGAATCCCCATGGTGGAGCAATGTGGGCACGAATGCCTATCACGGCTCTTGTGGCAGATGAACCTTTGGATACTTTTCCTCCTCCCCTTCAAACTCATCTGGCACAACCATGGGATTGTTCAGCACGGAACTTTGAGGTAATAAAATTTGATAGAACATCGAGTAGTCCATGGCAATGTAAAATAGATGGAGAGTTTTATACTGGCAAATATTATTTTACTGTTGATTATACTGGATCAGAAATAGCTGATGATCCTGCTCAGCATAAACAATCACATGTTTTGGAATTAACAAGTGGTCCTTGGAAAGGTTGTATTGTAGCTTTACCTAATAATAGGGTAAGAGTTACATCACCAGCTATGTGGGTGACAGGAAAAGGAGCTCCTGATTTTATACCAAGTCAATGGACACATAGTGCTGAAGGACATGATAGCTATATGGATTGGGAAACTACTTTTAATAATCTATATGCAGATAACGAAGAAGAATAAAGAGTTTGAAGTATCTGGCTTTATTATAAACAAGAAGTACAGCTACAAAGAATATTCCAGAAATGATGAAGAGTCCGGTAGAACCTATAACGTAGGTGAAAAAAAAATTCCTTCAGTTACAACTATTCTAAATAAAACACAAAGTGAAGAAAAAAGAAGATCGCTAGATGCATGGAGAGAACGTGTAGGATATCAAGAAGCTGCACGGATCACGGCCCAAGCATCTAAAAGAGGCACAGAAATGCATTATGTGTTAGAGCAATATTTAAACGGAATAGGATATATTAACCTATCAAAAGATGGTGCTTTACCTCGTATGATGGCACATACGATAGTTTCTAATCTTGACCGATTTAGTCAGGTATATGGCACAGAAGTAAGTTTATTTTACAAAGATAGATGGGCAGGAATGACAGATGTAGTTGGTGTATATGATGATAAATCTACGATAGTAGATTTTAAGCAAGCTAACAAACCAAAAAGAGAGGAATGGATTGAAGACTATTATTATCAGATAGCTGCATATTCTTTAGCGCATAAACTAAATTTTGGTCCTATCGAACAAGGTTTAATTTGTATATGCACAAAAGACTTGCAATATCAACAGTTTAAGATGAATGCAAATATGTTATCTGAGTATGAAGACAAATGGATGGCCAGGGTAGAAAAGTTCTACAAATATTCTAATACTTCTTCACCTAATGTTTGAGCACTTATTTTAAATTTTTTGTTTAATGCTTTAATAATAAACTCGTCAATAGTTGATCTAGCTAAAATATCTATATACGTTACTTTATTGTTTTGACCTATCCTATGTGCTCTATCTTCTGACTGTTGTCTTACCTCTAAATCATAATTATTGCTATAATAAATCACTGTACTAGCTTTTGTTAGATTTAGACCATACCCACCTGTTGTTGGATTGCCTACAAAAAAACGAACATGTTTATTTTCCTGAAAGTTTTTTACAGCTGAAGTTCTTGCCTCCACAGGAATGCTACCATAAATAGATACAACTGACATTGATCCAAATTTATCCTGTAGTGTTTTGATTATAGTCTCAATATTATGAACATAATTTGCCCAAATAATTACTTTACCATCAGTTTCTTCAAGAATTCTGAGCAGTTCATCAAGTTTTGGGTCTTCTAAATTTTGCTTTACACCTTCATCTGTGACCATATAACCACAACAAACTTGATGTAATTTAATTATCTCTGTTAATTTGTTTGTGTAGCTGGCTTCTTTATCCTCAAGCACAGCACGGGCAAACATTTTAAGTTGAGTATAAACTTTAAGCTGGTCACCTGTCATATCAACATATCTTTTTTCATATACTTTATCTGGTAAATCTAGACAATCTTGTTTTTTTACTCGAAATGAAAAAGTTTTAAGTTTTTTTTCTAATTCATCAAGGTTAGTAAAATACAAAGGTAAGCTAAATTGTCTACCTGTTGAACCCAAACCAATAGTTTTCATCACACAATAACGAGACCTAAAAGCATAATAATTTGTTATACCCAACAATTCTGGGTTAAGAAAACCACATTGGCTAAATAAATCGAGTGGTGATTTGGTTACAGGTGAACCTGTTAGTATTCTTTTATATTTTATTGGTTTACATAATTTAGTTATTGTTTTTGTTCTTTTTGCTTGTCTATTTTTTATGGTGGTCGCTTCATCAACGATGACCATTGCAGTATCTGCATATTCGTTTATAATATCAGTGACAACCTTTTCACCAGATTTACGAGAAAATGCTTCTATATTTATTAAAAAGAATGTTAATTTTTGGGATAGCCTTGCAAATTTTTTGTCTAATTTATGGATGCGAATTTCTGTGTCGACAGGACAATGAGTGTTTATTTCGTCCACCCAATTCCGATAAACCGAATTTGGTGCCACTACCAAGACCACATTTATCTTTTCTTGTTGATACAAATAAGCAGCATTATCTATACTGACTTTTGTTTTGCCAGTACCCATTTCCATAAAATATGCGTAATTAAATTTTTCTGCGCCTTCAATTAACGCTTGTCTTTGATGCTCAAAAGGTTTGGTTTTGTAGTCATATCCCATATATCTATAAGTTTATATTAAATATTTGTTGACAAGTCAATCAATAAATTTTAAACATATATTGGAAAGGAGTTCTTATGGACTTAGAAGCAGAATCTACCCGCATCAAGGTAGACACAGATGTCACTAAAGACATCGCGCAATCTTGCAATAAGTTATTGGGACTTCAGGAACAAATGTCAAAGTGTGAAGAACATTTAAAAAGCCTTCAAACCGAAGCACGTTTGCTTTCTGAACAAGAAATCCCAAACTTAATGCAACAAGCTGGCGTATCTATGCTTAAATTAGCAGATGGATCATCTGTTGAGGTAAAGCCACAATATGCTGCAAAAATTCCTGTATCTAAACAAGATGAAGCCTATACTTGGCTTCGTGATAATGGATATGGGGATATTATTAAAAACAATGTTACTGTAACTTTTGGAAAGTCTGAGGACAATGCCGCTCGGAGTGTCTTTCACGATCTAAAAGAAGCAGGACATAATGTAGTTCAAAAAGAAAAAGTAGAATCTATGACTTTAAAAGCATTTGTCAGAGAGCAAATTGAAAATGGTCATAATATTCCTATGGATCTTTTTGGAGTATATGTTGCTAACAAGACTAACATAAAAGGAGAAAAATAATTATGAACCAAGTCGCAACGAAAAAAGAAAACGCAGTACAATCTGTATCTGCTCTTGAAGAATTTGCAGGACAAGGTGCTGAAAATATCACAGCTCGTGATACTAAGCTGCCTATTCTTAAAATTCTTTATTCTAACTCACCAGTACTAGATGAAAGTGATGGTAAGTTTAATGAAAAAGCAAGACAAGGTGATATCTATAATGAAATCACAGGGTCCTTGTATAAAGGTAAAGATGGAGTAATTGTTGTTCCATGTTTATATATAAATACCTTTAATGAGTGGAAAGACAGGGGTGATTCTCCGGGACGTCCCATTGCTATACATACTGATCCATCCATTTTAAGACAAACGTCACGTGGTGATGATGGCAAAGATAGATTAGAAAATGGTAATTATATCGAAGACACAGGTAATCATTTTGTTTACATACTTAACAAAGATTATGAGCCTGTTGAAAGTGCTTTAATTACTATGAAATCTACTCAAAAGAAAAAATCAAAACTATGGAATTCTATGATTCAATCAAGAAGAATGAAAGGTAAAAATGGTTTTTTCTGTCCACCTTCTTGGGCAACAGCTTACAAACTAACTACTACAAAAGAGTCTAATTCACAAAACTCTTGGTATGGTTGGGTCTGTGAGTTTGATAAAATCATAGCTGATTATGAAAAAACTTTACAAGTAACTAAAGATTTTTACGAAGGTGCTAAGTCTTCTGAAATTTTTGGTAAAGTGGATTTCGGTCAAGAAAATGCTATGAATGAAACAAAGCCTAAAGAAAGTGGAGATGTGCCCTTCTAATGGAAGAAAAACTATTTAAACTTTTTGAAGGTGACAACACTCGTTATCTTAAGTCCTCTCTTACGGGAGAGGACGACGAGAGAGGCAAGAAGTCTGCTGAATATATCACGATACACGAACCAGTGACCAGCGCCATATGGAAACAACATCTTGAAGGCAAACTTAGAGTTGGTCTAAAACCTGAGATAGATGGTCAATGTAAATGGGGTTGTATTGATGTAGATCCAAATAATTATAAAGATTATTCGGAAAAAAAGTATGTAGAAATTATTAAAAAATACAAACTACCTTTTGTACCAGTAAAGTCTAAATCTGGTGGATTACACATATTTGTATTCTTTAGTGATTTCGCTGAAGTTGATAAAGTAGTGAAAAAACTTGGTGAGATAAATCAACAATATTTTTTAGCTCAAGAAATATTTCCGTGTAATAAGGCAGTCAATATGCCCTATCATAATGTAAATGCATCTATGGAATTTGCTTTTGATGACAACAACACACCCATTATGATTGGTAGATTTATTGAGCTGGCGATGGAAAAAATGTTAGCTCCACAGGACTTTTATGGTTTGAAAGTAAAAGAATATGAAGCTGAATCGCAGTGGAGCAGCTATCCACCTTGTGTGCAAAAACTAATACAAGAAGGTTGGAGTGGGTCCAACCGCAATAATTTTTTATTCAATGTTTTAGTTTTGGAATCTAAAAAAGATCCATCTTTGTCAGTTCAACAACTTGAACAAATAGCCATAGCTAGAAACACACAGATATTTACAAAACCTTTACCTACGTCTGAAGTAATTGCTTTGGCAAAGTCTGTATCAAAAGGTGGTTATCAATTTCAATGTCCACCAAAACATCCTGAGTATCAGCCTATTTGTAATAAAGATTTATGTAAAACAAGAAGTTTGGGGATTGGCGAAGCAGTTCCAGAGATTATTGATCAGTTTGAGAATATAAAATATATACAAGATACAAAAAGTATTTGGTATGAATTTGATTATAAAGGTCAGCACATATCTGTAACTCCTGAGGATATGAAAGATGAAAAATCTTTTAGAGTCAAACTATTAAGACATAGAGTCTATTGGCTAACTTTACCTAAACCTAGAAAAGGTCCTAGTCCTTTTGAACTCTTGATGAAAGGTATTGTAGATCAAGCTGAAGAAAGTCAGGAACATATCTATGCGGATACACTTGAAGAAGAGCGCTATTCTTTACTTAAAGATTTCTTCGAATCACATATAGAACAAGACAAGTTTGATAAACTTAAAGATGGTTATGTAGTATTAGATAGTAAGTCCAATGTGTGTTATTTTAAGAGACTAACATTAGATAAATTTATAAAAAAAAATGCTACAAAAGTATTTAACACAACAGCTGATGCCCTTAGATTACTTGGTTGTGAGAGAAAAGATTACCACGAGGGTGAGAAAAATGTATGGAATGTAGAAATGCCAGAGTTTGTAAACCATCAGGCTTTAAAACCAAAGACTAAAGATACAGAAAGTGAAATGGATGATAGCTACCACAACAAATTCAGACCTGCACAAGCACAAGCTGATACACAAAAAGACAGTTAAAATATTTGGACCACCTGGTACAGGTAAAACTTACACATTAATTGAACGTGTTTTAAAAAAACATCTTGCAAAAGGTATTCATCCAAAAGACATAGCTTTCATATCGTTTACAAACAAAGCTGTAAACACAGCACGGGATAGGGCTCTAGCAACTTTTACAGAATATACAGAAGATGACTTTCAAAGATTTAAAACGCTGCATAAATATTGTAGACGTTATTTTGAGGAAGAAGTTTTTGATCCAAAAAATTGCATGCTTGATTATGCACTTCAAGCTAAAATAATAAAATCTTCAGATGGTCGTTTATCAGATGATAATTTTACATATAAGGATTGGTCTCTTGGTATTTATGACAAAGCAAGAAATATGATGACGGATCCACGTTTAGTTTATAAAAAAGAATCTTATAAAAGAGATAATCTAGATATATTTTTAAGAAAAATTAGCACTTATGAAAATTATAAAAAAGATAGCTTTATAGATTTTACAGATATGATTGAAAGAGCGATTGATGAAGTGGACTTTCCTCCACTGGAGATATTAATTTTAGATGAAGCCCAAGACTTCACACCTTTACAATGGTCAGTCATATATAAAATGTGTTCAAAGGTAAAAAGAATTTATTTAGCTGGCGATGATGATCAAGGTATTTATAAATGGAATGGAGCTGACCCTAAATATTTTACTACTTATTTTCCAGGGCGCAAAGTTATACTAAGAAAAACTAGGAGGTTTGGTGAAGCTATACATCATTTCTCACAAATAATAAGACGTGGTATATTAGATAGTGTTGAAAAGGATTATGAAGCTTTACAAAAAGATGGAGCTGTAAAAAGATATTTAAATTTCAACGAAGTTCCAATAGGTAAATTGCCAGGCACTTGGTACATACTTGGTAGAGTAAACACAACAGTGAATGAACTTAGAATGTGTGCTAAAGATGCCGGTCTATACTATGGGGATAATAGAGGTAATAGATCCTTTGATATTAAACAATGGGCAGCTATAAAAGCTTGGACAAAAATATCTAAAAATAAAAAGATAAATAAAAAAGAGGCTGAAGGTATGTATAAATATATTAGAGATTTACAGGATTTAAATTTTAGAAGGGATAAGTTTTGGCAAGATTTACCTGATTATCAAGAATATGATTTTAAAGGTTTAAAAGATTGGTGTGGTTTAGATTTACCAGATGAAGCAAGAAATAAACCATGGTGGGAGATATTACAACGTAACTTTAAACCTGAACAAATAACTTACTTTATAAGATTATTAAAAAGATATGGAGCTAGGCAACTTAACGCAGAACCTCAAATAATAATAGATACAATACATTCTGTAAAAGGTGGTGAAGCGGATAATGTGTTGATATATTCAAAAACTAATTGGCCATCTGCTTTTAGAAATAAAAATATATCTGAGAAGTCCGATGAAAAGAGAGTTTATTATACAGGTGTAACAAGGGCAAAAAACACTTTACATATTTTATCCACAGACTATAAATATAACTATCCTATTGGTTCAGATTACTTTGTTTACTTACAGGAGAAAAAATGAGTATATGGGAAAAAGGTGGTAAGCACTATAAAAGTTTTAAAATACAACCTTCTAAATTTATCAATGAAAACAATTTATTATTTGCAGAAGGTAATGTTATCAAGTATGTTTGTAGGCATAAAAATAAAAATGGAAAAGAAGATATCCAAAAGGCAATTCATTATTTAGAAATGATTATCGAGAGAGATTATGACTAGTTTACAACTAACATTTAATTTTAAAAAACACATATGGTCAGCTCCTAGTGATTACAGAGATTTATCTGATGCGAAAGAAATTGCTATAGATTTAGAAACAAGAGATGATGGTATAACAAAAGGTATTGGAGCTGGTTGGGCTACAGGGGCTGGTGAGATAATAGGTTTTGCTGTAGCAACTGAGGGTTGGCAAGGGTATTACCCCTTTGGTCATTTTGGTGGTGGTAATTTAATTAAAGAACAAGTTATGAGGTATATGCATGATGTGTGTAGTTTACCTTGCACTAAAATTTTTCATAATGCTCAATACGATGTAGGTTGGTTACAAGCATATGGTATCGATGTTAAGGGTGAGATAATAGATACTATGGTAGCTGGCGCCCTAATAGATGAGAATAGATATACTTATAAATTGAATGCGTTAGCTAAAGATTACATTGGAGAATTAAAAGCTGAAACTGACTTGATTGAAGCTGCTAAGGCACATGGTGTTGATCCTAAGATGGAAATGTGGAAACTGCCAGCTGAACATGTAGGTTATTATGCGGAACAGGATGCACGGCTCACGTACCTTTTATGGCAAAGGTTTAAGCATGAAATAAGACAACAAAATTTAGAAACTATATGGGAGTTAGAAAAGAATCTGCTGCCGATTCTTATAAAGATGAGAACACAGGGTATACGGGTTGACATTGAACGCGCTGAAAAATTAAAGAATAGTTTTGTAGATAGAGAAAAAAAAGTATTACATAAAATTAAAAGTCTAATCGGCAAAGATATTGATATTTGGGCAGCTCGTCAAATAGGTTTTGCTTTTGATAAATTAGGCATTGACTATCCTAAGACACCAAAATCAGGAGAACCTAGTTTTACACAAAATTGGTTGATGAACTCTAAACAAGAGATATCTAAACTTATTGTAGAAGCCAGAGAGATAAATAAATTTCACAATACCTTTCTTAACTCGATAATGAAATATGAACATAAAGGTAGGATCCATGGAGAAATACAGCAGCTTCGTAATGACTCTGGTGGCACTGTAAGTGGTCGATTAAGTATGTCAAACCCTAACCTGCAGCAGTTACCAGCTCGTAATAAAGAGTTTGGACCTATGATAAGAGGTTTGTTTTTACCGGAAGATGGATGCAAGTGGGGTTCTTTTGATTACTCGCAACAAGAACCACGGCTTGTTGTTCACTATGCTGCAAGTATTGGTGAGGGCTATGAGGGTAGTCAAGAGTTAGTTGAAGCGTATACTAACGCTGATGCAGACTTTCATCAAACTGTCGCTGATCTTGTTGGCATAGATCGTAAACAAGCTAAAACAATTGGACTTGGTCTTATGTATGGCATGGGAAAAAATAAATTAGCAAATATGTTGGGTGTGTCTTTTGATGAAGCAAAAGAGTTAATTAATAAATATAATAAAAGAGCGCCTTTTGTAAAAATGTTATCTGACAGGTGTATGCAAAAAGCAAATTCAGAGGGTGTGATTAGGACTAAATTAGGTCGCAAATGTCGTTTTGAGATGTGGGAACCAAAAGATTTTGGCGTACATACACCCGAGCGATTTGAGAACGCCTCTGCTAAATATGGCTCCAGCAACATTAAAAGAGCTTTTACGTACAAAGCTTTAAACAGACTAATACAAGGTTCAGCTGCGGACCAAACTAAACAAGCAGTGGTTGAATGTCACAAGAATGGTTTCACTCCAATTTTACAAATACATGATGAATTATGTTTTAATTTAGCTGATGATGAAGATGTAGGTCAAATAAAGAGAGTGATGGAGGGTTGCGTGAAACTGAAAGTTCCAAGTGTAGTCGACGTAGCGATAGGAAAAGACTTCGGTGAAGCTTCCTAGTAATTTATTTTAGCATTAGCTATATCTTTCTGGATAATTTTTTCTTTTATAAGATCAATTTTTCCTTCCAGATCTTTCATATCAACAGAATATACACCTCTAGTTAGATACATATGATTCCATTGATTTTCTAACGCCATTTTTTCTGCAATTAGTGCATTCATCACGTTTCTCCTAATAATATAATATAATTTTTTGATATTTTGTCAATATTTCTTGACCTACCCCACAATATCCTATATATTTAGGATATGAAAACTTTTATTAAATCAAAAAGAACAATAAATTTTTTACAACAAATAGAAGCAGCCTTAAGAAAAGTAGAAGCTACTGATTTTAGGGGGGATCCTTATGATGAAGGTGATGTCGCTGAGCATGTAAAAGATTTAAAAAAAATTATATATCAATGTCCTGACACAGGTGTAGAACATCAAATGTTTGGTACAGACTTGGCAGCAGCCTTGATAAAATCAGAAAACTTAGCTAAACGGGGCCAGGATGACTAACCCTTTTTTGTTAGAAACTCCTGGTGTTATAAACTTTTCTGGTGGTAGAACATCTGGTTTTATGTTAAGAAAAATATTAGATGCTTTTGATAATAAACTACCAAAAGATTTACCAGTTTGTTTTGCTAACACTGGTAAAGAAATGCCGCAAACTTTAGATTTTGTACATGAGTGTTCTACACGTTGGGATGTTCCTATTGTGTGGATGGAGTGGGATGACAAAGCAGAAAATCATTTAAAAATTGTTGATTACGAAACAGCTGCAAGGAATGGTGAGCCTTATGAAAAACTAATAGATAGTAAAAGGTTTTTACCTAACCCTGTTACAAGATACTGTACATCTTATTTAAAAATAAAACCTATGCGCGCATATTGTATGTTTCATTTAGGTTTTGAACATTGGATGAGTTATATAGGTTTAAGGTATGATGAACCGCACAGAGTTGCGAGATTATCAAATCGTAATAAAAAAGAAAGATGGGAAACAGAGGCACCTTTGCATACTGCTAAAATTGCAGTGAAAGATGTTTTTGATTTTTGGAAGGATAATGATTTTGATTTACGTTTACCAAATATTGGTGGTAAAACACCACAAGGTAATTGTGATTTATGTTTTTTAAAAGGTGCAAACACAATAAGAAACATAATAAAATCAGACCCTAAATTAGCTGACTGGTGGATAGCTCAAGAAAGTAAGAAGATGGGCACGGGAAATGATCGTGCTGCATACTTTCGTAAAGACAGACCAAGCTACGCTAAATTACTACAAAACACTAAAGATCAACTTGAGTTGTTTGAGTTTGATCAAGCAACTGATACATGTTTTTGTCACGATTAGAAATGGAGAAATTATGGACATAAATAAATGGAAATCTGTGGCAGTGCGTTCTGAAAATTATGCATTATTAAAAGGTTTATGCAAAAAGAAATATAGAACACCTGGCGCATTCATTGAAAAATTAATTTACGATTACATTAGTTTTCAAGCTAAAAAAGAAAAACTACCAGAAAAAAAATACAAAGAACTTTTATTGGAGGAAAAATGACTGAAGCAGAAAAGAAACAGATAAGATGGGCGCCTTACTTAGCTTTTATTAATAACAAAAAGTATGGGACAGGTTATTTAGACATGTCTCTTGCGCATGAAGATTACAGAAAAGGTATTCATATATCGATACCACTTGATCTTGAAATTATAACGGATTCACAGTTCGAATATAATGGTAAAAAGATGAAAGCGTTAACAGTGCACAAATGTCAAAACTGGGACGATTCTGTATATGTTTTTGCGAGAGAAGTAGAATGAAGTGGATTGTAATATTTTTTTTAGCAAACGGACTTGAACATGTGCATGGTGAGGTTGAAATTTGTGATTATGCGAAAATAGATGAACAAGTTGAGATTTTTGAAAAAGAAACAAAGAAAGATGTTCAAGGTTGGGGTTGCTATGATGAGAAGACATTTATCATACGTCAAAAAGCTCGAGAAAGTTTAGGTATCGATGTTTGATTGGTTCATTGTTACACTATGGTTTGAGCTTAATGATAAACTGTATATGAAACATTACCCAAATCAATTGATTAGTGATTGCAAAGCAGCTGTTGTTGAACTTGTAGACGTTTACGAAAAAGAATACCCATTTCGCAAATTTCGTGCTGCTAAATGCAATAAGGCTAGCGACTGGGTAAGAAAATATAAATATAATGATTGGGATAAATTTTTGTTTAATAAGGAGGAAAAATGAGTAGACGAAAAGATATAATATGTGAAGAATGTAAAGGTAATGGGTATATTCGCACTGATCATAATAAACCTATTACAGCTGAAAACACACACATTTGTCCTGCCTGTCAAGGTGAAGGGTCAGTTGGTGATTGCAGAATAGACTACAATGATGAAGTTCAATATTGGTGTTAATATTAATAAAAGAAAGGTAAATAAAATGAAAAATAAAAAAACACAAATGAAGGCAGAAGAAATGCATGAAATATATACAGAGTTTGGACGAAAATATGCTGAAATGTCAAAAAAATATGATCCGGAGGCGTTATTAAAAGGTGGTTTGTTTGCTGCACTTGAGGGTCTATTAGAATGTGCTCCTTCAAAACAAGCAGCACTTGATAGTATTTTTGCTATGATTGAAATGATAATGAATAAAAATGCGAAGTCAGATAAAGAAAAAGTATTTAGCGTAGAAAGAGAAAAAATTCATGAATTAAGTAAACAGGTGCATTAATGAATGAAGACGATTACATTAGATTAGCTGTAAAAGCAGAAAAAGAATTATTAATTAAATGTATCCAAAGACCTAGTTATGCAACTGAACGATTACAAAGTCAATTTGGATATACTATGACGGAATTACAAGAAATTAAAAATCGTGCCTCGTTATTACAAACCAGCGAATAGTTTTACCAGTATCTCTTGTAAAGAATTATTTATTAAAGACTCTCAGTATAGAAATAGACATCGTCTTAAGACGCGCGTCATTAAAACTGGTAAAGTACCATACGAGTGTTTTGCCTGCGGTAATACTGGAGAATGGCAAGGAAAAAAATTAACACTTGTCTTAGACCATAAAAATGGTGTAAAACTAGATCATAGGCTCGAGAACCTTAGGTTCGTGTGCCCAAACTGCGATAGTCAGTTACCCACGTATAAAAGTAGAAATATCAAGTATCAAGAATCACGGAACAGGGGCCAGGAGTAACCTTAACTAGGAGACTTTGTGAGTGATTTAAATAAAACTGATGAAATTATGTCAATTTTAAGTAAAAATTTGACAAAAAAAGATTTTAAAAAAGTAATGGACTTCATTTATGGTGCATCTATGGGTCTAGATTTTAACTATTCTAGCGCTTTGTATCAAAAATTATTAGATCAATATTATCGAACAACAGATCAAAAAGAAAATGTAATAAAATTGAACCTTGTTAAGGGTGGTAAAAATGAATAAAAAGGAGTACCATAAAAAAATGGACAAAAAGATTGACTGGAAAGAGTTAATTGGTGGAGACAATGACACAATTATAGATCCTTCAACGATGGATGCTGTGGATCGTATGCATTTTATCGATGGTATATATAACGAATACGTTTCTTTTTCAAAATCAAAAGACCCTCAATTAGCAGAATTTACAGAAAAATATTACACAGTGCTTACAGAATTAATACAGGTTTACGGGCACTAATGAATCCATCACCGCTTTTAATGAGAAAAATGGGATTACGCTTTGCAAGAAGTGTCTTATCGGTTGATAAATTAGAATCCGAAGAAAAATTATGGCGTTCAGTTGTAATAAATGCAATTGAAGATTGTATGATAGATCATAGTGATAGAAAACCATCTTTAATTAAGATAGAAGCTCATAACTGGATTGTGTCACGGACAAGAGATTTTGATTTAGTTTGCACTTGGGGTAGATTAGATCCTGATGATATAGAAGAGTGTTACATAAAAGCTCTTAAAAATTTACATATGCGCTTTACTCTTAGACAACTTAAATGGTTTGACTATGACAAAATTTACAAAAAAATGTTGTCTTCACCTCCACCTAAAAAAAAGAAACTTAGAAAAGATTTAAATGATTTACGACAAGTGGTTAAAAACACTCCCACTACTTATATAAGCACAATTTTTGTTTCAGCATTCGTATAGTATTCATTTTTTTGCAATTTCTCATATGTGTCAATATCATGGCTGCAGACAAAAATAACATAGGAAAATGACCTCCTAATATTGACCAGGCAATCCAAAATATTTGAGAGAAAAAACCGAAAAGCGGTGCGTACCAAGATTGATTACCATAAATATAAATTGATATGACGGCGGTTATAGCGCAAAACATTTCTAAATAAAACATTGTTTATGATACCTCAAGCTAGCGGAAAGGCAAATAGGTGTTAACAATTTGGCTAACTTGAGGTTTGTGACAATTATTGTATAATTTAAATTAACTAAAATGTCAACAAATATTATTTTTTATTTTCCCAGTTTTCTATAATGTCATTCCTTACAAACTTTTTTTAAAAAAAGTTCAAAACATAGACAAAAAACTAGGAAACTAGGAAAAATAGCAGAAAACAAGGAAATATTAGAAAAAAAACTAGGAAAAAACTAGGAATTTTTCCCAAAAAGTAGGAAAAATATCAATATATATTACTAAATTTAGTATTTTATTCCTAAAAAGTAGAAATCCTTATGGACAAAAAATAGAAACTTTTTTTAAAAAAAACTTTGTATATAATGACATTATGGTAAAAATAGATATGCCACAAAGAAAAAGAGAAGTAAGAACCATTGATGATCTAACCGATAAACAAAAGAAGTTTATTGATATACTTGTGGATAATTGGGGTTCAATATCTAAAACAGACGCATATTTGAAAGCTGGCTATGAAACAAAAGGTAACAAAGTTGATAAGGGAAGTGTTGCAGCAATAGCAAGTAAACTTACAAACCCAAAAATAAACCCGCATATTTGTAGATATCTTGAAATTAGATTACAGCAAGAACAAGAAAAATATGAAAAAGATAAACTTAGAAGATACAAAATATTTGAAAGATTAAGAAATGGCGCTGAAACAAAAGGACAATACACCGGGGCTATAAATGCAGAGTTTAGGGCTGGACAATTAGCAGGACAATTTGTTGACAAAAAAGAAATTGCGCATACCACTTTAGAGGGCATGAGTAGAGATAAATTAGAAGAACGTCTCAAAGAATTAGAAAATAAAATTAAAGACGCCGATAACATAATTGATGTGACACCAGAAAAATGAATTGTTGGCATTGTAAAGCAGAATTAATTTGGGCAAATGATTTTGACATTGATGATGAAAATGATGATTTTTGTATGGAAACTAATTTAACTTGTCCAGAATGTGGTTCATTCGTAGTGGTTTATTTGCCTAAACAATTACCGAAAGATAAATAATGAGAGAGTCCCAAATATGGAGACTTATTAACACGATTCAAAAACCCTATCGGGATTGGCATCTCATTAGAATTGAGTCCAGTACAATCAACGGAATCCCTGATGTTAACGCTTGTATCGAAGGTAATGAATTTTGGTTTGAGTTAAAGTCAAATGATGACAAGAATTACGGCATATCAAAATACCAAATTAATTGGATAATCAAAAGACAACGAGCTGGTGGTAAAGCTTTTATCTTGCATAACTCCCCCTTGAAGAGAGAGTTCAAAATTCTCGAGATCCGTGATTCTGGTCTCCCGTTTCCCGTTTCCCGTTTCCCGTACACTAAACCCGCTACCATTTTACCATCGATCCTGATCGAGCTGGCCAGGCGCGCTGCAGCGTGAAGCTGGTTTCCCGTTTCCCGTACAAAGTTGCAGTTTTCTGGGACTTTTTCAATCCATCTGACTGACCAGCGCGCAGCGGGGAAGGTTCTGCTCCCTGTAAAGTTCCCGAACTCTTTAGTTTTCTGCAGTTTTCTTCACGCTGTAAAAAAGTTGTTGACTGGATCAGGATCCTGAGTTATATTCAGGCTGTTAACAATTTGGATATTAACTTTAATATAGGAGAAGCAATTATGTCCGAAAATATATGCAGCTGCTGCAAGCAGCCAATAGAAAAAAATGCTAAAAATCAATTCTGGACCTTGGGACAAGAGGGCTGGCCATTGTTCAAAGGCAAGATATGTGACGTGTGTCATGAAGAATGGCAGGCGGATATAATAAAAGCTAGGATGGTGCAGGCATGAGTAAAAAAAACGAAAAACAGATTGAGTGGGTTATGAGTGAAGTTAGTAAAATAATAAATCAAGCTCACGCAAAAAAATATGAATGTATAAATGTGTGGCAAGCTTTGAATCAATCTTCTATTGAATATGGTTTTGACTGTGCACCAACTAATACAAACGCAACTATGTTTGCTCTAATGAATTTAGTAGACAAACTTAAATATTTAGAAGAAGAAAGGGTAAAACATGACTGACAATACTTATAATGGCTGGACCAACTACGAGACGTGGCGTGTAAAGCTAGAAATGATTGATAACTTTGCTAGTGTCGAACATCTAGCACCAGACTTTGATCGTGACGAATTAAAAGCGTATTGCACTGAGTTGCTGGATGAGGAGTTTAGAACATTGGAACATGTGCCTGTCCAGCGGTTCGGTCGTGATTATGCGTACACGTTCCTGGATGCCGTTAATTGGGCAGAGATTGAAAGGTCCCTTGTTCAAGATTACGAGGAGGACCAGCAGATCGCATGATGGCTTTCATACTTACTATAATAATAATGGCAATATTTTTTCCACGGCTGAGTGCTTTCTTAGCCGTGGTGATTGCCTGTGTGGTGTTTTCATTTTTATAACGTTTCCCGTTTCCCGTTTGTGGAGGCTGCTCTTTCTTTTTTTCTTCATCCAATCTGTCGCCTGGCGCAGCGGGGAACTTTTCTGGAGAAAAATATGGATTGTTAAAAAATTTTTTTCTTGACTGCAATTTTATTCTTTATATAATAGAGTTGTTAACAATTTATAAAGGAGAAAAAAATGGGTTTCGATTTATACGGACTTAATCCAAAACTAAAAGGCGTTAAACCATCTATTGATTGGAATACTGCTACCGATAAAGATAAAGATAATTATGTGAGAGCTTCAAATATCTTTGAAGAAGAAAATCCTGGACATTACTTTCGTAATAATGTGTGGTGGTGGAGACCATTGGCATATTTAATAGAAGATAAATGTAAAGATTTTTTAACTGACGAGCAAAGAAAAAGTTTACATTATAATGATGGCAAAGAATATTCGGACAAGATTGCAGTTAAAATTGCAAACAGATTGCAGGAAGTCTTGGATAAAGGCGAGTTGCTCAAGTTAAAAGAAGAACACGATGCACAAATGGAGAAAGCTAAAAAGCATAACGATATTTTAAAAAGTAAAATGAAAGAAATAGTTGATGCTCACGACGGAGTTGCTCCAAAAGATTTGCCAAAAGAAGAATTTACAAATTGGCAAGAACTTCAAAAACAAAAAAATTGGGCTAGTTCTTATCCATTTGAGATTGACAACGTCAAAGAGTTTATACTGTTCGCTCGTTGTAGTGGTGGTTTTTCAATATGTTAAGTTCCTTCCTTGAACTGCTAGGAGTATTTCTAGCAGTTCTCATTTTCTTTTTACTAATCAGATAAATATATTTCCCGTATCCCGTTTGCCGTCCCGTTTGCCGTTTGTTGGTTTTCATTAACCAGCAGCGGTGCGCGCGCCAGATCATTCTACCAGTAAAAAAAAACACAAAAAAATAAAGTCAAAAAAAATAAAAAAAGTGTTTGGTGTTATTATAAAAATGTGGTCTACTATATATGTGTTAACAATTAAACAATGAAAGGTAGTAATTATGACACAATTAAAACTAAAAAATACTTACTTAACTAAGTTCAAGGAAGAATTTATTGTTAAGTATGGCGAACTAAAACAAGAAGTTTTAGATAAGCAAAAAATACTAACTAATATGAAACCTTTAATTCTAGAAGTATTTGATGATTTAAATACCTCTATGATTAATATCACAAAGGTTGCTAAATATAAAGGCACTACAATTTCTAAGATTACTAGAGAAAGTAGTTATGCAGTAAATGGTAATGGTACTAAATTACTTGATGCAAACAAACAACCTATTTTAATTTCTGGTAGAATAGACACTAAGAAATTAAAAGAGAAGTATCCTAATGTTTATGCAGACTGTTTAAAAGCAGTTAAATCAGTTGAAATAAAGTATGACATTAAGAAAGTTGGTAAATAATGCCAAACTTATTAGATACTATTATTAATACTAACCTCACTACTATCAATGATAGTAGTGAGATTGAACAACCTAATGAACGTAATGTTAGAGAACCTCATTCTCAATTAAGGTTAAACAATGCTCTAGTCGCAAAAGTATTAGAAGATATAATCGTTGAACATTGTTCTAATTATAACAATGAACAATCACAAGCCTTAATGAATGACGTTCAAAGTGCATTACATCAAGTTAGAATATCAATACTTAGATAACACAATAAAAGGCTTACATTAATTTGTAAGCCTTTTTTCTTTTACAATTCCTCACATAACAACCTAATTAATAAAGTATTAGACTTCATTAAATTATTTTATGCTTATCTACGGCTCTTAAAATCGGTCGTTATTAAATAAAACAATACAATTCCCATATAAAAATTAGGTTACGCAAACAGGTTTACCTGTATCAAGTTTTATTTTCCCCGCGGGCGCAACGCTTAAAAAGAGACTCTCAACCTGTTCCAAACACAATATCTAGTATGTTTTTGTATTCCCACGCACAAGATATAGGTTCTTGCGACAACGACAGCCTACGGCAAGATCAATACATACATATGTTTGCATTTTCTTATGACCTAGATTATAGTGTTTTGTATGTCAATTAATAATTTGACCACAGACAAATTGAGGCTCGAAGTAGAGAGGCTCTTGATAAAAAACATAAAACTGTGCCAAGACAATTTTTTATATTTTGTAAAAGAGATGTGGCCCGATTTTATATATCGTAAAACCAAACTAAGGGATAACTGGGGTCATCACCAAATAATTGCAAATGAATTTACTAAAGTGGCTGCAGATAAAAAAGGGAGGCTCATAATAAATATGCCTCCTAGACATAC
>Ga0098043_1000082_pt1 | contig 29793 bp, 24 predicted proteins | sample 9B_taG_FD_92581 | JGI IMG/M metagenome (GOLD analysis project Ga0098043, IMG submission 92581) | Marine viral communities from the Subarctic Pacific Ocean - 9B_ETSP_OMZ_AT15188_CsCl metaG | ecosystem: Environmental > Aquatic > Marine > Oceanic | place: Subarctic Pacific Ocean | collected 2015-01-10 | reverse complement strand
GTATCTGCTGTATGTATTGGTGCTGGTGGAGGAGAAAGATCTGGTGGAGGTGGTGGATTAGGATATAAAAATAATATTGGAGTAACACCAGGTCAGTCATATGCTGTACAAGTTGGTAACAATGGTCAAAATGCACATGGTGAAGCATCATTTTTTGTAGATGCGGCTACTGTTCAAGGTCAAGGTGGTAGTAAGGGAACAACTGGCGAAGGTGGAGGATATACAGGAGACGGTGGTGGTAATGGTGGTGGCGGTGCAACCTATACACATGGTGATAATGGTGGTGGCGGTGGTGCTGGTGGATATTCAGGAAATGGTGGTAATGGTGGATATCATGGAAGTCCACAAGGAAGTTCTGGTGCTGGAGGCGGCGGTGGCGGTGGCGGCGGTTTCAGTGATGGAATGACTCAAGGTTGTGGTGGAGGTGGTACGGGAATATATGGTGAAGGGACTAGTGGTGCTGGTGGTAATGGGCAGAATGGTGGTGATGGTGGATCAGGTGGTACTACTGGAGGAACTTCTAGTAGTAATAATGGTAGAAGGGGTGGTGAATATGGTGGTGGTTCAGGAACATGGTCATGGAATAATGCATATCAAGATACAATTGGTGGAGGAGGTGCTGTTCGTATTGTATGGTGGGGTTCATCACCTGCAAGGACTTTCCCTTCAACCAATGTATCAAAAACAACGTTGTGGTCAGAAAATTATAAAGATCTAGCTAATAGTAATAATAGATATCTTTATTTTGAGAAAAAACGACCTGATTCTGCTTTAGTATATCCACATGAAAATTGGAAGAATCGAAATAAGAATGCTGAGAATTATACTATTGGAGTAACTAATTCTGGTGCATCTGCATTTACACTTAATGGAACTGATGGTAGTGGAAATATTAGTGGAAATAATGCATCTGTACAAGCTAGGGTTGGAGATACATTAACGTTCAATGTTAGTGTTGCTGGACATCCATTCTGGATTAAGACAGCAAATACTACTGGTACTGGTAGTGGTGCAGATGGTGTAATTAACAATGGTGCTGAATCTGGAACTGTTACTTGGACTCCATCTTCTACTGGAACTTATTATTATATCTGCCAATATCATGGTTCAATGGTTGGAACTATTACAATTACTGATGGAGGTCTTACATATCCAAGACCAAGAAAGGTAATAACTAAGACAGAACAATTCCCTGATTCCTATCAGTGGAACTTTACTATTGGACATGGTGGTGCTGGTTGGTATCACGTAGAGGAAGGTTATGATAGAAATGGAACAGTACAAGAAGCAAATAATGCAACGATTACTATAAAGACAGGAGATGTGTTGCAATTAACCATAATTGCTAGTGGTCATCCTTTCTATATTAGTAATAGGCAAGGTACTGGGCAACCATCACCTTCCGAAGTTCCAAGTGGACTTACTAATAACGGCACTCAAAATGCTGTAGTAGTTTGGGATACCGCAGGTGTCACTCCAGGTACTTATTGGTATAACTGCCAATACCATGCCTCTATGCATGGTAACATCGTTATAACTTCCTAAATAAATAAATAAAAACTCGGTCAAAATGTCTGCAATTATAACCGATCAGATTAGAATATTAAACGCAAAGAATTTTGTTGCTGGTGTAGCTAGTAGCGAAAATTCTTACTATTCTTTTATAGGTCTACCTAATCCGTCTGATGTTCAGAATAATTGGGACACTGATCCACCTACTCCAAAAGATTCATTCGATCAAGAGAGGTCATATTATGACACTATGATTGCAATGAAGAAAATTAACAATGCAGATATTAGACAGGTTGTAACGAAGAGAACTTGGAAGTCTGGTACAAAATATGACATGTATCGTCATGACTATAGTAGGTCAAATACATCGGCAATATCTAAGGCAACTAATTTATATAATGCATCATATTATGTTATAAATGATGATTACCGAGTCTATATGTGTCTACAAAATGGCACAAGTCCAGACTATCCAAATGGACAAATTTCATTAGATCAACCAACATTTACTGATCTAGAACCAAGAGCAGCAGGAACTAGTAATGATGGTTATGTTTGGAAGTATCTTTTCACTATTAAACCAAATGAAATTATAAAATTTGAAACTTCTGATTTTATTCCTGTTCCACAGGACTGGAATACTTCTGCAGATAATGCTCCTGTTAGGGATAATGCAATTGATGGTTCTATTAAAATAGTTACTGTTCAAAATGCTGGTGTTAATGTTGGAGCAATATCAACATCATATACAAGAGTTCCTATCAATGGTGATGGAAATGGTGCAGAAGCAACAGTTGTTGTTAACAATGATTTAAAAATAGATTCCGTTACAATATCCAGTCAAGGTTCTGGATATACTTACGGTACATTAGATTTAGCAGCAGGTGGAGTTCCTGTTGCGACTACTCCTGCAGAATTTGATGTTATTATTCCACCATCAGGTGGTCATGGTGCAGATATATATCGTGAACTTGGTGCATTTAATGTTTTAATGTATTCAAGACTAGAGAATGATACAGAGAACCCAGATTTCATTACTAATAATCAGTTTGCTAGAATTGGTGTAGTAGAGAATCCTCTTGCACCTAACAGTACACTTCCTTTAGCATTAGATAAAGCAAGTGCATTAAATGCAATTAGATTAACTGGTATTGGATATAGTTCTGCTACATTCACTCCAGATGCCACCTTTATTCAAACAATAGGTACAGGTCTTACTGCTGCTGGTAGAGTGGTTAATTACGATCAAACAACAGGAGTGTTAAAGTATTGGCAGGATAGAGTTGGATTTAATACAGTTGGTTCTGCTGTAACGGATGCACCATATGGTTATGAACAACTAGAATTTACTAGCAGTCCTTCTACTGGTGGTACTCTAGTAATAACTCCATCAACTGGATCAAATTTACAGATAGATTCTTCCTTTAGCGGTTTCAGCACCTCTATAAATAATAGGACATATAATCTTGGTCAAGATTTTACTAACGGTATTTCTGCTCCTGAAGTTAAAAGATATTCAGGAAACATTATTTACGTTGATAACAGACCATCAGTAAACCGATCTGTAAACCAAAAAGAAGATATTAAAGTCATCTTGCAATTCTAAAGGATTATAAAGTATTATGCCACAGCAAACTAACTTAAATGTAGCACCATATTTTGATGACTTTGATGCGTCTAATGATTACCATAAGGTTTTATTTAAACCTGGGTATCCAGTACAGGCGAGAGAATTAACAACGCTACAATCCATACTTCAAAATCAAGTTGAGAAGTTTGGTCAACACTTCTTTAAAGAAGGTCAAAAAGTAATACCTGGAAATATTTCATATAGTAGATCCTATTACGCTGTAAAATTAAATAATACTTATCAAGGAGTACCTGTTTCTGCATTTGCAGAGCAATTAGTAGGAACACAAGTTACAGGACTTGTATCTGGTGTTAGTGCTGCGGTTGATAAGGTACTGCTTCCTGCAGATTCTGAAGAAAATACTTTAACCCTATATGTGAATTATATCGGTGCTAATACCACTAATAATTCTACTCAGCAATTTAATGATGGAGAAGAGTTATTCTGCAATACTACATTAGTATCAGGATTATTAGGTAACACTACTATTACTGCAGGAACTTCTTTTGGATTAACTCTATCCAGTAACAATGCAGCTACTGGATCATCTTTCATGATAAATGAAGGTGTTTATTTTATTAGAGGGCAATTTGTAACTGTAGATAAAGAGACTTTAATTTTAGATCAGTATTCAAATACACCTAATTATAGAATTGGTCTAAACATAGTAGAAGAAATTGTCAATGCAGATTTAGATGAATCACTGAATGATAATTCACAGGGATATAATAACTATGGTGCACCTGGTGCTGATAGATTAAAAATAACTGCAAGTCTATTTAAAAAGTCATTAGATGATTTTGATGATAATAATTTTATAGAATTAGGAACTGTAAAAAATGGTGACCTTAGAACTAAAACAAAAACAGGTAGTTCTGCAGCAACTCCTTTTGACGATACTGTAGCAGAAAAGATATTTGATACTGATGGAGATTTTACTGTAAAAGATTTTGATAGTGTTGTTGCAGAATCTCTAGATGATGGATTAGGCAACAATGGAATATTTAAAGAGGGTGAGTTTACATATGGTGGACAACCTGCTGCAGATGATAAGATAGTCTACAAGATGTCTCCTGGTAAGGCATATGTCCGTGGATATGATGTTGAGATACCAGAAACTATCTTCTTAGATGCTCCTAAAACACGTACTACAAAAGAAATTAAGGATGAACCTATTGAGTATAATACAGGAACAACTTTTACTTTAAATAATGTACACGGAACACCTACAATTGGATTAGGCAATACTTATACTGTAAGTTTAAGAGATGATAGAACTTTTACTGTAGGAGCAAATCCAACATATAACTATGGTAAAGAAATTGGTGTTGCTAGAGTATATGATTTTAAATTAAAGTCTGGGTATGTATCTGGAACTTACTCTGGTGTATCTCAGTGGGATGTAAGTCTCTATGATATACAAACAGTAACTCAATTAAGTGTGAACCAAGCAGTTACACTTTCCACTCCAACCTATGTTAAGGGTTCTAATAGTGGTGCAACAGGATTTTTGAAAGATAGTGTTACTAATGGATCTACTCTTAATCTTTATGAAACAGAAGGTACTTTTATACCAAGTGAATCTTTAATATTCAATGGAATACCAAACGGTAGAATATCTACAGGGATAACTGCATATGGAGTATCAGACGTTAAAGGATTATTTGTAACTGGAGGTTCTTCTACTGGTTTCAGTACTTTTAGTGCAGATATAGTACAAAGACCTATATTGAATGTTGGTATTGCTAGTATTACAAAATCATTCTTCTGGGATGTTGATCCTAAGACAGTTGGAAGTGAACAGATTCATACTGGATTATCTACAGTTTCATTACCTGTAAAAATCCCAGTTAATGATTTCTTTAAATCTGGAGATTTGGTTCAATTTACTAATCCAGATAATCAAGAGACTCCAGTAGTTGGTGTTGTTACTGCTATTAACTTTGCCACAAGTGCTACTGGTACTATTACAACAAATGATTTACTTATTAAGAATGTAACATCTAATCCTGGTGTTGCTGGACCTTTACCTACAACCGATGTAGTTGCACAAGATTTTGCAAAGATAAATTCTACATTAACAGATTCTACAGATAATACTCTTTATACTGTATTACCTAAAAAGAATGTATCTGATATTGATCTAACTGATGCATATATTACTATACGTAAGAAATTTGATATTTCTCAGGTAGATGGAGAAACTGCTACTTCTACTATACCAACAGGTGCAGAAGGTGAGTTTTTCTTACCATTTACACCAGAAAGATATAGCTACTTTAGTAGTACAGGTCAGCAATATGAATTGAATGAAGATAATGTAGAGATTTATACTGACAATAATGGTAGAAGTGCTCTTAAGTTTAAAGGATTTAATCCAAGTGAAGATGGTACTGAAAAGCAAGTAATTGCTACATTACAAAAGAAAAATCCAAAATCAAAATTAAAAATAAGAAATGCTGTTAATAGTATTATTGTAGATAAGTCTTCTAATGCTGAATCTGGTATAGGGGCAACTACTGCTAATGATGGATTAACATTTGGTACTTATCCATATGGAACAAGAGTACAAGATGAAGTAATATCACTTAATCATCCAGATATTATTAGTCTATATGGTGTATTTGAGTCTTCTGATACAACTGATCCATCTGCTCCTAAGTTAACTTTAACTAATATTGCTAGTCCATCAACTACAACTGCTGATTTCTTATTAGGAGAAATCTTTACTGGAGAATCAAGTGGTGCAGTTGCTATTGTTGCTGAAATAGTTGATGATTCAAAAATTTGTTTACTTTATAGGAATGATGAAATATTTAAAGAAGGTGAAAGAATATTGACTAGTGAGTCAAACATATACTCATCTATTCAAAAACTAGAAAATACAAGTTTTGATATTTCGGATAATTATAGTTACAATAATGGTCAACAATCCACTTTCTATGATTATGGATTTATAACTAGAAAGGGTGAGAATGAAGCACCTGATAGAAAAATAAAAATATATTTCTCTACAGCATCATTTAATTCTACTGATACTGGGGATATTACTACAGTAGATTCTTATAAGAACTTTAGTTTCTCTAAAGAAATTAAGTCAATAGACGGTCATAGAAACACTGATATTATTGATATTAGACCAAGAGTTGATAATTATACAGTAACTTCTGCTGCTACTAGATCTCCTTTAGAATTTTATGGTAGAACATTTGCACAAACAGGTAATACTGCTCCAAATATTCTAGCATCTAATGAGAATCTATTAGTAACTTTCTCATATTATCTTGGAAGAATTGATAGAATATTCTTGAATAAAGATGGTACATTTCAGGTCAACTATGGTGAACCTGCTGATCTACCAGATTTTCCTAATAGAGTTGATGATTCTTTGGAAGTATGTCAAGCAACTCTTCCTCCATATGTTTATGATGTATCTGAAGTAAAAATTAACTTCTTAACACATAAAGGATATAAGAATTCTGATATAAGAAAATTAGAAAATAGAATTAACAATTTAGAATACTATACAGCACTTTCATTATTGGAATCTAATACCAATAATATGTTTATTGCTGATAGAGATGGTGCTAATAGGTATAAGGCAGGTTTCTTTGTTGACAATTTCAATACATTCGATTCTCAAGAAGATGGTATTGAATTCCAAAATAGTATTGATAGAGCAAATAAGCAACTAAGACCAAAGCACTTTACTTCTTCAGTTGATATGATATTTGGTCCTGTGACCAATGTTGATCCCAATCAAGATCTAGCATTTGCAGAAGCTGGTGGTATTAACGTTAAGAAAACTGGTGATGCTTTAACTTTAGGGTATTCTGAAGTTGAGTGGTTGAAACAAACTTTCGGAACAAGAACTGAAAGTGTTACTCCTTTCTTAGTTCCTTTCTGGCAAGGTAGTATCGAATTAACACCTGCTGGAGATACATGGGTTGATACAGTTAACATTGAACCAAGAATCATCAATAGAGAAGGTAATTTTGCTTCTACTATGGCAAGAGCTCAAAGACAGTTTAATGTAGATCCTCAATCAGGATTTGCACCTACTGTATGGAATTCTTGGCAAACAACATGGACAGGAACCGAAACTGACATTACTACTCGTACAAGAAATGCAGAAGTAGAACGAGTTACTACTCAATGGGAAGGTCGTAGATTAGTTAGAAGACAAAGAAATGTAGTAAGAGAAGAAACACTAAGTCAACAGGTAAATCGTGTAGATTCTGCTAGAAGTGGAGTAAGAACCCTTGTTGTTGAAGATGTAAACAATACCACACAAGGTACAAGACTAATAAGTAGAGAACTTTCACCAGCAGTAAGATCTAGGAATATTACTGTTGATGGTAAGAGATTTAAACCTAAGAAGAGGTTATATGCATTCTTCGATGGTCAGGATGTTAATAGGTATGTGTTCCCTAAACTACTAGAAATTAGTATGTCATCTGGGGTATTCCAAGTTGGTGAAAATGTTATTGGTGAATCACTTAGATCAGGATCTTCAGGAACTTGGCCAAGTACAACTACTCCATCAATATCTTTCAGAGTTGCTTCTTCTAATCATAGAGAAGGTATATTCAGTTCTCCTACTGAAGTATATGAAACAAGTCCATATGATGATGGTTCTATATCATCTTCATATACTGGAGCATCTACTATACTCAATATTGACTTATATTCACTATCAAATGAACCACAAGGAGATTACTCTGGATGGATAGAAAGTGGAATGGTTCTTCGTGGTCAAAGTAGTGGAGCACAGGCAACAATTACTAATGTTAGATTGATTCCTGATAGACATGGTATTCTACAAGGAAGTTACTTTATTCCAAATCCAAGTGAAACAAATCATCCAAAATTTGAGGTTGGAACTAAGGTCTTTAGTCTAATAGACAATCCAAGTAACACAGCTAAAGGTGCAGATACAAGAGGTGAAGAAGATTACATTGCTCAAGGATTTGTTAATACTGTTCAGGAAACTATCATTTCTGTAAGAAATGCAAGAATAGAACATAGAAGACAACAAGAAGATAGAGTATCTAGAACAGCAGTTGGTGCTGCTCAAGTAGTAAGTTCTCGTGCTATCGGTAGCGTTGTTACATCAGAAAGAACTCTTGCATGGAATAATAATAGTGATCCTCTTGCAGAATCTTTCATAGTTGAAGATGAAACTGGTATTTACTTAACCAGATTTGATTGCTTCTTTAAGAGTAAGGATGATATGGGTGTTCCCGTTACCTTACAAATTAGATCAACAGTCAATGGATATCCAACACAAAAGGTTATTCCTTTCTCAGAGATATCTCTAAATCCAGAAGATGTTGTTTTATCTGACGATGGATCTGTTGCAACTTCATTCCAATTCAAGTCACCACTATATCTTGAAGGTGGAGTAGAGTATGCAGCATGTTTATTATCAAACTCTACAAAATACAGCGTATTTATTTCTAGAGTTGGTGAAGAAGATCTACTTACAAAAACATTTGTTTCACAGCAACCTTATCTAGGATCTCTGTTTAAGTCTCAAAATGCTTCTACATGGGAACCAAGTCAGTGGGAAGATCTTAAATTTACTCTTTATAGAGCAGATTTCGTAGAGTCTGGATCAGTTGATATTTACAGTCCTACTCTTGCAAAAGGAAATGATCAAATTGCAAGATTGCAACCAGATTCATTATCACTCAAATCTAGACAGATAAGAGTTGGTCTTGGTACAACTACCGCAGATGCTACTATTGAATTTGGAAATACAATATCTCAACAAGGATCTCAGGCAACTGGTAACTATGTTGGATCAGCAGGAAGTGCTACTGCGTTACAAATAACAAATGCTGGTATTGGATATACACCACTTAGTGGTTCTGCTTTAAATTACAGTAACGTTTCACTAGAAACAATTACTGGACAAGGTAAGGGTGCTAAAGCAGTTGTTACTGTAAATTCTGGTGCTGTAACTGCGGTTACAATAAATGGTGCTGGTGCTTTAGGTGGAAATGGTTATGTGGTAGGTGATGTAATTGGTATTAGTTCTCTAGGAACACAAGGAGCTGGTAGAAACTTTAGAGCAACTATCACTACTATTGGTGCTGCTAGTCAGTTAATTGTTGATGGTGTTCAAGGAGACTTCGTAACTGGTGCAGGTAATACTGTTATGGTTACACGTAGTAATGGAATTACTACAGGATTTAATGATTTCAATGGCGGAGATGTTCAAATCGATGCCCTTGATGTTACCGAAGATGGTTTACATGTTAAAGTTAATCATAGAAATCATGGAATGTACTTCCAAAATAACTTGGTAGGTATCAGCAATGTAACGTCTGATATTAAACCAAGCAGATTAACAGCAGCATATACAGTTGATTCTACAGATGGTATATCAGTAGAAGATGGAACTATATTCTCAACCTTTGAAGGAGTTGGAGTTGGAACTACAAATAGAGGATATGCGAAAATTGGAGATGAAGTTATTGAATATACTAATGTAACTGGTAATGTAATAGGTGGATTTATTAGTAGAGGATCTAATGTAGTTAAGCAGGACTATTCAACAGGAACAGAAATTTATAAATATGAACTTGGTGGAGTTAATTTACATAGAATTAACAAGACACATAATTTATCCGATGTAACTAAATCAGATCCTATTACTTTTGATTCATATCATATTAAACTTGATATGTCTGAGAAGTTTAATGTAGATAATGATGATAGAAGTGATGACAATGGTTATCGTGCTCTATACATTGATAGAAATCAATCTGCTGGTGGATGGGAGTCATTCGCTACACAGAACATACCATTCGAGATTGTTACTCCAATGGTTCAAAACGTGACACCTGAAGGAACTGCTATTAAGTCTACAATTAGAACAGTTACTGGTCAGAGTATTGATGGTACTGAGACTCCTTGGGTTAACTTTGGTGTAGAACCAGTAACATTGAATGAAGCAAATTACTTAGATACTCCTAGATTGATTGCATCTAAAATAAATGAAGATGCTAAATTGATCAATGTAGTTGAGGGTAACAAGTCAGTTAATATGAAACTAACTCTTAATACTGTTGATAGTAGAGTAAGTCCAATTATTGATACTCAAAGAATGAGTTTAGTTACGACTTCTAATAGAATCAATAATGCTATTAGTGATTTTGCAAATGACTCTAGAGTAAATACTTTAGGAAGTGATCCATCTGCATTTAAATATATCTCTAAAGAAGTTGCAATGACTAATTCTGCTACTTCCTTGAAAGTTATTGTTGATGGTTATCTTAATAACTTCTCTGACATAAGAGCATTCTATGCTATTAGTGAAAAAGACGGATTCACTCCTATCTTTACACCTTTCCCTGGTTATAACAACCTAACTGGTTCAGGTCAAATTATTGATAAAGAGAAGAGTGATGGTAGATCTGATGTTTTAATTCCTAGTCAGAATGAATATAACTTTACTCCAGATGAATCTGAGTTCAGTTCTTATTCGTTTACTATTGATAACTTACCTTCATTCAGATCATACAGACTTAAGTTTGTATTAACATCTACCAGTCAGGTTCATGCACCTAGATTATCTAATCTAAGGGTCATCGCTTTAGCATAATGTTTAAAGTAAAAGGACATGCGGATCTCTCTAGAGATCCTAATAGCAATGCTATCATCAACACAAATACTTTAGAGTATGACAAATACATCGCTAGGCGTAGTGTTGGTGCTGAAAAAGATGAAAGAGTTGATGTTATTGAAAAGAATTTGTCAGATTTAAAAAGTGAAATTAACGAAATTAAATCACTATTAAAGGAGATAGTTATCAATGTCAAATAAGAATATAACCTTTAATACTGACGCAGGTGTTCCTGCAGCAGCAAATCTAGTAATAACTACTGGATCTAGTTTTGAAACAACATTCACTGTTGTTGATACTAGTAATACTGCTTTTGATTTTACTGGATATACTGGAACTTCTCAAATGGCAAAAAGCGTCGCAGTGGGTGCAACGTTCGGTGCTGTTGGGACATTCACCGTTGGTGTTACCAGTGCATTGGGAGGCAAAATAAAGATCTCAATGTCTGAAGAAGATACCAGAACATTATCAGAAGGTAGGCATGTTTATGATGTAAATGTGAAAACTGGGAGTACTATTAGTAAGTTAGTCAATGGAAATATCCTGGTTTATGCAGGTATTTCTTCTACACCCTAAATATTATATAAGGAGCATCTGTGTAAATGGCACAACCAGCAAGTAGACAACAACTAATAGATTATTGCAAGAGGCAACTTGGTGCTCCTGTATTGGAGATTAACGTTGCTGATGAACAAGTCAATGACTTGGTTGATGATGCTGTTCAGTATTTTCAAGAAAGGCATTTTGATGGTGTATCACAAGCATTTTTAAAGTATAAATTAACGCAGAATGATGTTGATAGAGGAAGGGCAAGAGGAGGAGTTAATGATCCAACAGCAGGTATAACAACGACTACAGCAACCGCAACTATTGACGGTGCTGCAATGGAGTTTGATTGGGAAGAGAATAGTAATTACTTACAAGTCCCACCAGAAATTATTGGTGTTACTAAGATATTCCATTATGATGGAACAAATGCCATGTCAAGTGGTATGTTCAGTATTAAGTATCAGATGTTTTTAAATGATATTTACTATTGGGGTGCAACAGAATTATTAACTTATGCAATGACAAAGACATATTTGTCAGACATTGATTTCTTATTAACAACACAGAAACAGATAAGATTTAATCAAAGAATGGATAGATTGTATATGGATGTTGACTGGAGTAATGTTGGGGTAGGAGATTATATTGTTATGGATTGTTATAGAGCAGCAAATCCAAATGATTATACGAGAGTCTGGAATGATTCATTCTTAAAAAGATACTTGACTCAATTAGTGAAACGTCAATGGGGTCAAAATTTACTTAAGTTCCAAGGAGTTAAATTACCTGGTGGGGTAGAGTTAAATGGACGGCAAATCTATGATGATGCTCAGAAAGAGCTTGATAACATCAGAGAACAGATGTCCAATACATATGAATTGCCACCATTAGACATGGTAGGTTAATATAGTGCTTAATCCATACTTCCAACAAGGTGCTAAATCAGAACAAAATCTGATACAGGATATAATCAACGAACAGTTGAGGATGTATGGTGTTGACATACATTATCTTCCTAGAAAATATATGGGAGAAAAGAGTGTTATTAAGGAAGTTGTATCTTCTAAATTTGATGACGCATATCCTATAGAAGCATATATTGACAACTTTGATGGATATGGAGATAACCCAGTTTTACTATCTAAGTTTGGTATTCAGCAGACGAATGAAGTAACTCTTATTATATCAAAAGAAAGATTTGAGACTTATATTTCTCCATTGATGAAAGGAGAAGAGAATGTAAAATTAACCACTAGACCTAAAGAAGGAGATCTAATTTACTTCCCATTGGGAGATAGATTATTTGAAATCAAGTTTGTAGAGCATGAGAAACCATTCTATCAGTTACAAAATACTTATGTTTATGAATTACGTTGCGAACTCTTCCGTTACGAGGATGAGATTATTGCAACTGGTGTTGAGGAGATTGATAATGAATTAGTTGGAGATGATCTAGCAGATGGTGAATCAGAAGATGGTATTTCCACAATACTTGGAGTAACACAAACCCTTTCCTTAGTAGGTACAGGGGCAACTGCATCTGCATATACAGGTGTAGTACCTACAGGTGGTATCACATATATTACAGTATCTAGTAGAGGAGGTGGATATCTTGACACACCTGTTGTTGGATTATCATCTGCACCTAGTGGAGGAACAACAGGTATATTAACTGCAATAATGATTGGTGGTATACAAGTATGTAACTTGAATGTAAATGCTAATCAAAAATCTGTACAGAGAGTAGATATAGTTAATCCAGGTGCTGGATATACTGTTGCTCCAGGTATTGCTATCACTAGCACTAGCGGTACAGGTGCTGCTGGAACAGCATATATTGGGGATGGAACTGTTGGAGTGGTTACCCTTACTGCAAATGGTTCAGGGTTTACTACAGCACCTACAATCACCTTTGACGCTCCTGTAGGGGTAGGAACCACTGCTACAGGTGTTGGTGTACTAAATGCTGCAGGAAGTCTAATTGCTATCAATATAACCAATGCTGGTGCAGGATATACATTAGCACCAAATATTACTATTGGTGATCCATCATTAGATTCTACTGGGGATTATAACTTCAATGAAATGGTAACAGGTGCTGTTAGTGGTGCTACTGGAAGAGTAAGATCTTGGAACACTGTTAAGAACGAATTGGAAGTTGCTTCAGTTAGTGGAACATTCTCTATTGGAGAGAAGATTGTTGGAGCAATATCAGGTGCATCTCATGCATTAAGGAGAGCAGATGATATGCCAGATAGTGATGAATTTGCAGATAATTTTGATATAGAAACGGAAGCAGATAAGATTTTAGACTTCTCAGAAACCAATCCATTCGGTATTCCCTAAATAATATACCAGGACTGTAACAATGTTTGACTATTTTTATAACGAAATTCTGAGGAGGACTATTATTTCCTTTGGTACTTTGTTTAACGGTATAACTGTTAAACAAGAAAATTCTAGTATCAAAGTGCCATTGGCATATGGTCCTACCCAAAAGTTCTTGGCAAGATTAGAGCAATCACCTGATCTTAATAAGGCAACTGCAATGACATTACCTAGAATGTCATTTGAGTTTACAGGTCTTACATATGATCCTGCAAGAAAGGTTACAACGACACAAAGATATACTGTAAAAGATCCAACTGACGGTAAAGAAACAACTAAAGTTTTTATGCCTGTACCATATAATATGCAATTTGAACTTGCTATTATGTGTAAGTTGAATGATGATGCATTACAGATTACAGAACAAATATTACCTTATTTTCAACCAGCATATAACGTATCAGTAAATTTGGTCGGTGCTATTAACGAAAAAAGAGATGTTCCGATAATATTAGAAAATATTACAATGCAGGATGATTATGAAGGAGACTTTACTGCAAGAAGAGTACTTCTTTATACTTTAAGATTTACTGCTAAGACTTACATGTTTGGTCCTGTTACATCTGCTACCAAGGATATCATCAAGAAGTCTACTGTTACATATCTATCTGGAGAGAAGAGAGGCACAGCAGCGAGAGATGTTACTTACTCTGTCAAACCAAGAGCAGTTAAGAACTACACAGGTGATGTTGCTATCATAGCAAACCTTGCGAATGACATTTCTCTAACAGATACGAAGATTACTGTTGAGGATTCTTCTCAGATAACTATCCCATCAAGTGGTAAGTTATATGCAGATCTTGGTGGTGAAGAGATATGGATTAAGTCTAAGGATGGTAATGAGATAACAATAGAAAGAGGACAAGATAGTACAACTGCAGTTGGTCACTTGAGAGGGGATGCTATTAAGTCTATTACTGAGGCAGATAGCGTTCTTATCGAAGAAGGTGACGACTTCGGATTCGATGGGACTACATTCTAATGAAACAATTAGATAAAGCATTTAACATCACTCCTGAAGTGGTTCCTGAAGAACCCAAACCTGTGGTTAAAGAAAAACCAGACAGGTTGACTAAGAATGATGTTGAAAAAGATTATGACTATACAAGAGGTAATCTTTATAGTATTATCGAAAAAGGTCAAGAAGCAATTGATGGTATTCTCGAACTTGCTCAAGAAACTGAGCAACCAAGAGCATATGAAGTTGCTGGTCAGTTGATTAAGAGTGTATCTGATGCAACTGATAAGTTAATGGATCTTCAGAAGAAACTGAAGGATGTTGAAGAAGAGAAGACTAAAACAACCAATGTTACTAATAATGCATTGTTTGTTGGGTCTACTTCTGACTTAGCAAAGCTAATCAAACAACAGAATCAATGAAGAAATTCAGAGACTTTCTTAAAGAACAACCTACCAATGTTACTGGTGGTGTTGCTAAATTTGATAAGTATCTTTTTCCTATTGATGATGATACATTAACTCAGGACTATCAAACACCCTATGGGTTGAATTATAGATTGTCTAATATCTTTCCTGTAGAGAAACTAACCCTTCAGGATATAGATACTATGACAGGTGCTTCTAAGGAGTATGTCAACATGCAAGACGAGAGTGCTAGGCAACGAACTATGAAGAATTATTCACAATTCATGGAAGAAACCAAGTTTAAAACTTGTCCTTCTGGTAAATATTGGTGTTTCACGGATAAAAAGTGTAAACCTATTCCTCGTGGATATTATGTTGGTGCGAGAGGAAGATTAGAAAACGACTCAGAAGAAGGAGAGACTAAAACTAATGGAAACACAACTAATGGTAATAGCGGTGTGGACGGTGGTAATGGCGGCAGCAGCAGTAATGGTGGTGGGAACGGTACTGGCTCTAATGGAGGAGGATCATGAAGATTAACTTACCTTTAAAAATAGAAATCCCTAATACCCAAGCAGAGTTTGATTTGGGTTTGATGTTTAGGGAAAGTCTGGAACAAGATACTGGAATGCTTTTTGCATTTGCAGAAGATGGTGAGCATTCTTTTCATATGAGACATACTACTATTCCTCTTGATATTGCATTCGTTACTGAAGAAGGAGTTATAGAAAGTATTAAGCAATTAGAACCATTAAGATCTTCTCCTGTCTATCCAGATGGCAATATTCGTTATGCATTAGAAGTAAATAGAGGATGGTTTGCTGAGAATAATATTGATGTAGGGTATAATATTTTCGTAGATGATTGGAGAAATGATTATAAACCAACAGAGATTGAATCAATTGATCTTATTAAACCAGAACCATTAGTAGGTGTACTTGATGAGGCTACAAGAATACCAACTGAAATAGGTAATCTTATAGATGTTTATTTGGCATGGAGAGGAAGAAACTATATGATTAAGATGTTCTTCCCACAAGTATCAAAACCATCTAAAAAGGAAGTAATAACACAAGTGAGTAAGGTTTATCCTGGTTGTAAGGTTTGGAACTATGAACGTACAGACTATGTTCCTGGTCAACCGTTCTTGCGAATAGGATCGTAATTATTATTTTTTTATTATGAAAAGAGACGAAATATACTTAGGTAACCCCAATCTAAAACGGGCAAATACTACTATAGAGTTTACTCAAGAACAAATTCTTGAGTTTATGGCATGTAGGGAAGACCCCGTTTACTTTGCACAGAAGCACGTTAAGATTGTTACTCTTGATAAAGGTTTAATGCCATTTGAACCTTATGACTTCCAGCAAAAGTTAATTGAGAATTTTCATGATAATAGATTCAACATTTGTAAGATGCCTCGTCAGACAGGTAAGTCTACAACTGTTATATCTTATCTATTGCATTATCTACTATTCAATGATAGTGTAAATATTGGTATTCTTGCTAACAAGGCAGCAACCGCAAGGGAACTTCTTGGCAGACTACAAACTGCATATGAGAATGTTCCTAAGTGGATGCAGCAAGGTGTATTAGCATGGAATAGAGGTTCATTAGAGTTAGAAAATGGTTCCAAAATCCTGGCTGCTTCAACATCTGCCTCAGCTGTTCGAGGAATGTCATTCAATATATTGTTTTTGGATGAGTTTGCATTCGTTCCAAATCATATTGCTGATTCGTTTTTTGCCTCTGTTTATCCTACTATTACTTCTGGTAAAAGTACTAAAGTCATTATTGTCTCGACCCCCCACGGAATGAATCACTTCTACCGTATGTGGCACGATGCGGAAAGAAGTAAAAATGAATATGTACCGACTGATGTTCACTGGTCGGAAGTGCCTGGTAGGGATGATAAATGGAAAGCACAAACAATTGCAAACACATCAGATCAACAGTTCAGAGTTGAGTTTGAATGTGAGTTCTTAGGATCTGTTGATACTTTAATTGCTCCTAGTAAATTAAGGTCAATGATTTATCAAGCACCAGAAAAGAGAAGTGCTGGATTAGATGTATATGTTGATCCCCAAAAAGGACATGAATATGCTATCACCGTTGACGTAGCAAGAGGAGTAGCAAAGGATTATTCTGCATTTGTAGTAATTGATATTACAGAGTTTCCCCATTCAGTTGTAGCAAAGTATAGAAATAATGAAATTAAACCTATGCTTTTCCCAAGTATTATTGAGGAAGTTGGTAGAAATTATAATAATGCATTTGTTTTATGTGAAGTAAATGATGTTGGAGATCAAGTTGCATCTATATTAAACTTTGATATGGAGTATGAAAATCTCCTTATGTGTTCTATGAGAGGTAGAGCAGGGCAAGTTGTTGGTCAGGGATTCTCAGGTAAAAAGACTCAACTTGGTGTTAAGATGTCAAAAACCGTTAAGAAGGTTGGTGCTCTTAACTTAAAAACCTTAATAGAAGAAGATAAACTTCTATCATGTGATTATGAAATTATGAGTGAACTGACCACATTCATTCAGAAAAACAATTCATTTGAGGCAGAAGAAGGATGTAATGATGACCTTGCTATGTGTCTTGTCATATATGCATGGTTAGTTGCACAGGATTACTTTAAAGAACTCACAGATCAGGACGTAAGAAAAAGACTATACGAAGAACAAAAGAATCAGATTGAACAAGATATGGCTCCATTTGGTTTTATGGATGATGGTATGGGTGAAGATAGTTTTGTTGATGCAGATGGAGATCACTGGAAAAAAGCAGATGAGTATGGGGATAGATCATTCATGTGGGAATACAGGTAAATGTTCATGCATTGTTCATAGCACACGAAAATGTTCCTTTGAATAAATATTTTCAGATTAACTGAGACTCGGAGAACAAAAAGCATGGCTACTCCTCAATTATCTCCTGGAGTACTGGTAAGGGAGGTTGACTTAACAGTAGGAAGAGCTGATAATGTATTGGATAACATTGGTGCAATTGCGGGACCATTCCCAATTGGACCAGTAAACGACCCAATTGATATAACCACAGAACAAGATCTTATCAATGTATTTGGTAAGCCCATCTCAACAGATGCTCAATATGAGTACTGGATGAGTGCAGCATCCTACCTTTCATATGGTGGAGTTTTAAAAGTAACCAGAGCAGCAGGTACTACACTTGCTAATGCTAATGCTGGTTCTAATGCTGCCAGTGCTACTATGACTGGTACAGCAAGAATTGACAACTATGACGATTATACCAATAATCATCAGGACACAGACAATAGTTTTACATACGCAGCGAAAAACTCAGGTACATGGGCAGACGGATTAAAAGTTTGTTTCATTGATGACGCAGCAGATCAAACTGTAACACTAGATGCAATACCAACAGGTGCTACTGTTGGACAAGGTGTTTCAGTTTCAGTTCCAAATAATACAGTAATTCCTGGTACAGGTACTACATCCGCATTTAGTGGACATATTAAAGGTATTATTACTGGTATTGATGCTGGTACAAAGAAAGTTGATGTCAAACTTACATCAAGAGTTTCTACTGACGGTACAGAAACAGCAATCGATTATGCAGAGGGAACAACTTATGCATCTTTGACAACTGGTGCTGGATTTAATACACTTAGTGTTATCAGTGCTGCAGGTGCTCTTGTTGGATCAACAGCAACTATTAGTGCTTCTGTTGACTGGTACAATCAGCAAACATTAGGTTTAACAAACTCAACAATTTTTTGGAAGCAAATTGCTCCAAAACCAACATCTAACGTCTACGTAACAGATAGACAAGGTAAAGGTGATGGTCTACACGTTGTTGTAGTTGATGACAAAGGAACAATTAGTGGAATAAAAGGCAATCTTCTTGAGAAGCACATAAGCATCTCAAAGGCAAAAGACGCAGTTTCTTCTGTAAATGCTCCGCAAAAGATCTGGTACAACCAGTTCTTAGCAGATTATTCATCAAACATCTATGCAGGTAAGAACCCATCTGCTGCTGCAGACTCTTATTGGGGTACAACTCCATTAGCAACTGGATTCTCTTCTGGATATACTCCAGTTACAACTGGTGCAGGTGTTTGGGGACAAAATGCTCAAGGTGTTAAGTATAGTGCATTAGGAAATGTAACTTATACATTTGCTGGTGGTGTTGATTATTCTGCTACTGGTGGAATGAAGGCAGACCTTGCAGATCAAATAACTGCATACAATAAGTTCAATAATAAAGACGAGACCGCAGTAGACTTCCTAATCATGGGACCAGGCTGCGATACACAGGCAGAGTCACAAGCAAAAGCAAATTCTATAATTTCTATTGCTAATCTTAGAAAAGATTGCGTGGCAACTGTTGGACCACATAGATCAGACATTGTTGGTTTAACTAACACTGATACTCAAACTGATAACTTGGTTAAGTACTTCTCACCACTTGCATCTTCATCATATGCAGTATTTGATAGTGGTTACAAGTATACTTACGACAGATTTAACAATAAGTTCCGCTACATCCCAACAAATGGTGATGTTGCTGGTCTAATGTGTCGTACAGGAATCAATTCTTATCCTTGGTTCTCACCTGCTGGACAACAGCGTGGTATTATCAACAATGCAATTAAACTTGCATATAATCCAAGTAAGGCACAAAGAGATCAACTCTATCCTCAAAGGATTAACTCAGTCATAACACAACCAGGAATTGGTACTCTATTATTCGGAGACAAGACTGGATTAGGTTATGCATCTGCTTTCGATAGAATTAACGTTCGTCGTTTATTCTTAACTGTTGAGCAAGCACTTGAGAAAGCAGCAGAAGCACAACTCTTTGAACTCAACGATGAGTTAACAAGAGCGAACTTTAAGAACATCGTAGAACCTTATCTACGTGACATTCAGGCAAAGAGGGGTATTTACGGATTCCTCGTTATCTGTGATACCACAAATAACACACCTGATGTTATCGATAATAATGAATTTAGAGCAGACATCTTCCTGAAGCCTGCCAAGTCAATCAACTATGTTACTCTTACCTTTGTTGCTACACGTACTGGTGTTAGCTTCGAGGAAGTAGCAGGTCGAGTTTAATCACATTATCTAAATAAACACAGGAGGATAACCAACCATGGCCAAGACAAGAGAAAACAAATCTATTTCTCAATTTAAAGGTGCTCTTATTGGGGGCGGTGCAAGACCTAATCTGTTCGAGGTAGAGTTAACTACTCTACCTGCTGGAATTGAGTGGAGTGCTGATAACTTTAGATATATGTGTAAGGCAGCAGCTTTACCTGCATCTAATGTAGCAGCAATCGATGTACCATTTAGGGGTCGTATTTTTAAAGTTGCAGGAGACAGAACATTCGATACATGGACTGTAACCATTATCAATGACGAAGGATTTATCCTTAGAACTGCAATGGAAGAGTGGATGAATCAGATTTCTAAGTTAGAAAATAACTTAGGAGCGACTAATCCTGCTTCATATATGACTAATGCTAAAGTGTATCAACTTGGTAGAGGATCTAAGACAAGCAGCGAAGACAACTCTGGTGATAAGAATACAGTTCTTAGAGAGTATGAATTTGTTGATATTTTCCCAACAAATATCTCTGCTATTGACTTATCTTACGAATCAAGCGATACTATAGAAGAATTCACTGTTGAATTCCAAGTTCAGTCCTTCAGTCTTGCTGGAAACGGTTCTGCCGACTAGCATAAATAGTAAGAAGGAAAATTAAATAAATCATGTCGAAGTTATTTGGGTTCTCTATTGAGGACACAGAACCACTATCACCTAATGCGGTCTCCCCCGTTGCTCCTAATGATGAGGACGGGGTTGATCATTATGCGAGTAGTGGTTTTTTTGGTTCTTATGTTGACATCGAAGGTGTTTACAGAACTGAGTATGAGTTAATAAAACGATATCGAGAGATGGCACTTCATCCTGAAGCGGATAGTGCTATTGAAGATATTGTAAATGAAGCAATTGTTTCAGACTCAAACGATAGTCCTGTACAAATAGAACTTTCCAATCTTAATGCTAGTGATGGTATTAAGAAGAAAATTAGATCAGAATTTAAATATATTCTTGATCTTTTAGATTTTGGTAAGAAATCCCATGAAATTTACCGTAACTGGTACATCGATGGAAGAATTTTTTATCATAAAGTCATTGATTTAAAGAATCCTCAAGAAGGTATTCAAGATTTGCGTTATATTGACGCAATGAAAATGCGTTATGTTAGGCAAGAGAAGAAGCAAGAAAAAGATAAGTATATTAACCTTAATAGTACTGCCAATTCTCAAGACCCAATGGGTTTTAAATGGCCAGAGTTAGAAGAGTACTTTATATACAATCCAAAGCAACAATATCCAACAGGAAACATAAATGCAACAGGTGCAAGTACAGGAATTAAGCTAGCGAAAGATGCAGTAACGTATTGTACATCAGGTCTGGTAGATAGAAATAAAGGAAATACCCTCTCTTACTTGCATAAATCAATCAAATCACTCAATCAATTAAGGATGATTGAGGATTCTCTAGTAATATACAGACTATCTCGTGCTCCAGAACGTAGAATTTTCTATATTGATGTAGGTAATTTACCAAAAGTCAAGGCAGAGCAATATCTCAGAGATGTGATGATGCGATATCGTAACAAACTTGTATACGACGCTAACACAGGAGAGATCCGTGATGACAAAAAGTACATGGCAATGCTGGAAGATTTCTGGCTCCCTCGGAGAGAAGGAGGACGTGGTACTGAAATTTCTACTCTTCCTGGAGGTCAAAACCTGGGTGAGATCACGGACATCGAGTACTTCAAGAAGAAATTATACAGATCCCTCAACGTCCCTCCCTCAAGAATGGACGGAGAAGGAGGATTTAACCTCGGAAGATCCTCAGAAATCTTAAGAGATGAACTTAAGTTCACTAAGTTTGTAGCACGTTTGAGAAAGAGATTCTCAAAAATGTTTGATGATATGCTTAGAACTCAGTTGATTCTTAAGAATATCTGTACCCCAGAAGACTGGGAAATAATGAGTGAGCATATACAATATGACTTCTTATATGACAATCACTTCACTGAATTGAAGAATTCAGAACTATTAAATGAGAGATTGAATAGTGTTGCAACAGCAGAACCATATGTTGGAAGGTTCTTCTCTCAAGATTATGTAAGACGTAACATCCTACATCAGACAGATGAGGAGATTATTGAACAGGATAAGTTAATTGAAAAGGAAATAGCAGATGGAACTATACCAGATCCTTCTATTCCAACTGATCCTGAGACTGGATTACCATTAGATCAAAGTGCAGCAGGAATGGATTTAGGGGCTCCTGTCATGGAACCTAACCTTGATGGCACTAAGGATGGTGGTAGGACAGAAATGCCTAGTGGTGGAGAGATATAAATATTAAGGATTAAACACATTTTTTGGACTTAATTATGCCTGATGTTACTAATGATGATTTAATGGATATGATTATTGCAGATGAATCACCATCAAATATAAGCGATAAGATAAAAGATATCCTATTTGCAAAGTCTGCAGAGAAGGTAGATGCTCATCGACCTGCTGTTGCTGGACAAACTTTTGATACAATTGAGCCTGTAGAGGCAGAAGATAATGAGGTTGAAACTGAATCCGAAGAATAGTGTTTATAAATAACTAAATAACTGGATTTTAGAGGGTTAGACAATGTTAATAAAGGTTTTAGCAGCAGAAGGTAATTTATCCTCTGCTTCTAATGTTGACTTAGCTACTGTAGTACGGCTTTATAATGCCCATAGTGCTGCTGTTGTTATTACTAGAAAAACTTCTGGTGGTGATACAGTTGGTAGTTTAAGTGTTGGTACATTGGATACAGTCCTCTTAGAGAAAGATGCATCAGATACTCTAACTGCAGCATCTCAAGGATCTAGTATGAAGGTTGTAAAGATCGCTTACGGTAACTAAAAATGAAACTCATCAGAGAAGAAATTGAGTCAGTAAAGTTTATTACTGAAAAATTAAAGTCTGGTAAACAGAACCTTTATATTGAAGGTATCTTTTTACAGGGTAATATTAAAAACCGTAATGGCAGAATGTATCCTATGGAAACTCTTCAAAGAGAGGTTGCTAGGTACAATGAATCTAATATTACTTCAGGTAGAGCACTTGGAGAATTAGGTCATCCAGATGGACCAACCGTTAATCTTGATAGAGTATCCCATAAGATTGTTTCACTTAAGGAAAGTGGATCTAATTTTATAGGTAAAGCAAAAATCCTTGATACACCAATGGGTTCAATTGCATCTTCACTTATTAAAGAAGGTGTAAAATTAGGTGTTTCATCTCGTGGTATTGGTTCATTGAAACCGACTCGTGAAGGATTTAATGTTGTTGGAGATGACTTTATGTTAGCAACAGCAGCAGATATCGTAGCAGATCCTTCTGCACCCGATGCATTTGTTGAGGGAATTATGGAAGGAAAGGAGTGGATCTGGGAAGGAAATTCATTCAGAGAATCCCTTGCTAACGAAACAAAAAACAAAATTGAGTCTCTAACAGCCCAAAGAGCACTCGAAGAACATAAGTTAGGTCTTTTCAACGACTTTATAAAGTCATTGTAAATACTGCACTTATAAATAAATATAGATTTTAACTTTTTTACAGGAAATCGGAGAGAAACCCAATGTCTAGTGGCAAAGAATTACAGGAAATGGAAGTAGGCACTACACCCTCCAAAACGAAGGCTAATGCAGCTGCATCACCTGGTGATGCTTTGCCAACGGCTGGTAGTAACGCAGCAGGTGTATCTACTCCAGGAAATTCGGCACAAGTCGAAGATCTCGGTGGTCCAACACCAGATAACTACAAACCAGATGACAATTCAGCAAAACTGAATACACCTGGTGCTACCCTTAAGCAAGTTAAGGATGTAGTTAATAAGAAAGCTTCTGCAGGAGATGCGGCAGCAACTAGTGCTACTAAGGTATCCGTACCTGAAGAAGTTGAAGCAACTGAAGATGAAGTTGTCTCTGAAGAAGAAGTTACTACTGATGAAGTAGTAGCAGAAGAAGAGACTTCTACAGAAGAAGTTGTTGCAGAGGAAGAAACTACTGAAGAACCAGTAGTTGCTGAAGCACCTGAGTACAACATCGAAGAAGATGTTGCAGCACTCGTAGAAGGTGAAGAACTTTCTGAAGACTTTAAGAGTAAAGCAAAAACTATTCTTGAAGCAGCAATCAACGGAAAAGTTGCAGCAATCGAAGAAGGTCTCAAGAAAGAATACGAGGAAAAACTCGTTTCTGAGGCTGAAGAGTTTAAGTCTGCTCTTAACGAGCGTGTAGACTCTTACCTAGAATATGTTGCTGAAGAATGGTTCACTGAGAACCAACTTGCAGTAGAGGGCGGTCTTAAGGAAGAACTTACTGAGTCCTTTATGACTGGTCTAAAAGGTCTTTTTGAAGAACATTATGTATCAATCCCTGAAGAAAAATATGATGTACTACAGAGTATGGTAGAAAAACTAGATGATATGGAATCCAAACTCAATGAGCAAAATGAGAAGAACGTTGGACTAAACAGTAGACTCGCTGAGTCTGTTGCTGACGGTATTCTTGAATCTGTTTCTGACGGATTAGCGTCCACACAGAAAGAGAAGCTCGCTTCACTTGCTGAAAGTGTCGAGTTTGAAAGTGAATCAGAGTATCGTGAAAAGTTGGAAACCCTTAAGGAATCTTATTTCCCTAATAAAGGCGTACCAGCTGCTAAAGGAGAGAGTTTATCAGAAGGAGTCGATTCTGCACCTGAAACAGTTTCAGGTTCAATGGCTGGATATCTAAAAACACTATCTCAGTTTAGCAAGTAACTGAATTTAAAATTAAACAAACTACACACTTATTTTAAAGCAAATGTTCCATTCAGAACAGTTGCAGGAAAAGTGGGCTCCCGTTCTTGAGCATGAAGGTCTTGATAAGATTCAAGATTCTCACAAGAAAGCGGTTACCGCAGTCCTGCTAGAAAACCAAGAAAAATTCCAAAGAGAACAGAATGCATTCGGCAATTCTGGTCTTTTAACAGAGCAACCTACGAACTCTACAGGTTCTAGTGTTGATAACTTTGATCCTGTTCTAATCTCATTGATTAGAAGAGCAATGCCTAACTTGATCGCTTATGATCTTGCTGGCGTACAACCAATGTCTGGTCCTACTGGACTCATCTTTGCGATGAGATCTCGTTACAAGGATCAATCTGGTACAGAAGCATTCTACAACGAAGCAGACTCTGCATTCTCAGGACAACCTGCAGGAAGCAATGTTGAAACTGGTTTCGTAGATGGTACAGTTGGTTTAGGTACAACATCACAGTCTGGTACAAACCCAGGTGCGTTGAACCCTTCAACTGCTACTACTCAGAAGGCATACGACGTTGGTCAAGGTATGACCACTGCCCAGTCTGAAAAGCTTGATGGCACTGGTGCAGATGCCTTCAACGAAATGGCATTCAGCATCGAGAAAGTAACAGTTACTGCGAAATCTCGTGCGTTAAAAGCTGAGTACAGTCTAGAACTTGCTCAAGACTTGAAAGCAATCCACGGTTTAAACGCCGAAGCAGAACTTGCTAATATCCTTTCTACTGAGATCCTTGCGGAAATCAACAGAGAAGTTATTAGAACAATCTACAAGTCTGCTGAAACTGGTGCTGCTGCTAACACAGCAACTGCTGGAGAGTTCGACTTAGACATCGACAGTAATGGTCGTTGGTCTGTTGAGAAGTTCAAGGGACTTATCTTCCAGATCGAAAGAGATGCTAACGCTATCGCACAGCAAACTCGTAGAGGAAAGGGTAACGTTATCCTAACATCTGCTGACGTTGCTTCTGCGTTAACAATGGCTGGTGTTCTTGATTACACACCTGCTCTTAACGCTAACCTTAACGTTGATGACACTGGCAATACATTTGCTGGAACACTTAACGGTAAGTACAAGGTATACATTGACCCTTATTCTGCAAACAGTGCTGCTAATCAGTACTATGTTGTTGGATATAAAGGTTCTTCACCTTACGATGCTGGTCTGTTCTACTGCCCATACGTTCCACTACAGATGGTTCGTGCAGTTGGAGAGAATAGTTTCCAACCAAAAATCGGCTTTAAGACTCGTTACGGAATCGTTGCGAACCCATTTGCCGAAGGTACAACTGCTGGTCTTGGTACTGTTGGAGTTAACAACAACAAGTACTACAGACGTGTTACAGTTAAGAACCTCATGTAAGCGAGACGCTTATATTTCTCAAAAGACTCTTCTTCGGAAGGGTCTTTTTTTTGTCTAAATATAAGTAGTCTAAAAATGTATCATGAACAAGGAATTCAAACTTAAGTTGTTTCAACGTTTTGAAGATGTTTTAGAAGTAAGACTAGCAGGAATAAAAGCAGCAAAAGCAAAACTTGAAGAACAAATATCTAGAGATAACTAATGGCGATTAGAAATTCACCAGCACCAAGACCAGGAACTCCTATTACCAATAGGAATTTCCTGTCTCCAGTTGGTTTTAAATTTGCACTTAAAAGAAGTCCTAAGACTGCTTTCTTTTGTAATCAGGCAAACATTCCTGATATAACTTTAGGAATAGCAGAACAACCAACATACTTTAAGGACATACCAATACCTGGTGATAAGATTGAATTTGGTGATCTTAATTTAAGGTTTCTTGTTGATGAGGATCTAGGTAACTATATGGAGATTCAAAACTGGATTCGTGGATTAGGTTATCCAGAATCACTTAAACAGTTTGATGAATTAGAAGAGCAGGATTATTTGTTTGGTGCTGCAAGATTTAGTAATAGAGGAGATCAAATATATTCTGATGGTACGTTACAAATTCTAAGTAGTAATCTAGTACCTAAATTTCAAGTGGTATTTGATGACCTATTTCCATATAGCTTATCTACACTATCATTTGATGCAACTGATACTGATGTAGAATACTTTACAGCAGACGTATCTTTCAAGTATACTATATACAAACTAACTGATCTGGAAGGAAAATCTTTATGAGTGTAACTCTTGATAAACTTCAAGAGATGTGGGAAAAAGATGCAGCAATAGATAGAGATAATCTACATGATGAATCATTGAACATCCCCTCTCTTCATGCAAAATACTTTGAACTTTATAATACAATCTTTCTATTAAGAAAAAAAGCAGAACAACAAAGGAAAAATATCCGTCATGAACGGTATGAGTACTTTAGTGGGAAAGCAGATCCAGACGTTTATATAGAGAATCCCTTTCCTAAAAAGATAAGGGATAAGGATACTATGCAGAAATACTTGGATGCAGATGAGAAACTGTCCACTACTTCGCTGAAGATCGATTATTATGATACAATGTTAGTATACCTTGAAAGCATTCTTAAGGTAATACAGAACAGAACGTTCCAAATTAAGAATGCAATTGAGTTCATGCGATTTAATTCTGGACTAGGATGAACAATTTAGTATCTTCCATTTGCAATCTAAACACACGAAAATTTGGTGATGTTGGTGAGATCTTGATGAGTAAAATCGTCAAAGGTCTAGAGAAGTCTGACAACCTATCTTACGATAAAAAACTAGGTGATCAGAAAGGTGAGGTCAAAGTATCAAGAGCATACACTAGAGCAAATCCAATTACGGAACAAAACATCTGTGAAGTATTGATGCAGGATAACTCAGTAAGACTAATAGAAGATAAAAATAAATTAGAACAAAGGTGGGATTGTAATATACAGCAAGTAAAAACTGGTTGCTTTGATATACTTTGGTATGGTATATTCTTTAAAGATATGATTTATGTCTTTGAGATACCAAGTGAGACCATTAGTAAAGATCCCAATATACAATACTCAGATAAACAGCATCGAGGTAATAGTGGAGAGGGGCAGTTTCATTTAAAGAATTCTAATATCCAACATCATATTGATAATTATCTATATGCCAAAATGGATTACGCTAAATTATGGGAGTTACTACAGTGAATAGTGCAAAACCAATATATCCTCAACAATCACACCCTTGGTTTGAACTTGATTTATCTAAAGAAGTTGTTCAACATCTTTGGAAATGTGTAGAAAAAGGTGAAGAAAAAGGTGAATCTTATAAGCATGGTTTGGCAGGAAATATAAGTACAAGTTTTAAAATAGATGATGAAGATGAATATTTTGCGAATGAAATATTAAGACCATTATGTGGTAAATATGAAGAACATGTACCTGATCATTTAAGAGATGAGAACCCATCCATTGCTGTCACTAAGGAGGGAAAACCTCTTATGGCAACCGCAAGAAGACTTGTCTATAAAGATTTTTGGGCTAACTATCAATATAAGCATGAGTTTAATCCTGCTCATCATCATAGTGGAGTATATTCATTTGTTGTTTGGTTAAAAATACCATATGATTGCGAAGAGCAATGTAAATTACCATTTTTAAATGGAATTAGTGATGACCAAAAAACACCAGGACTTTTTTATTTTGAATATGTTAATATCTATGGAAATATAGTACAAACACGTTATAAGTTAGATCCATCTTATGAAGGTAAAATGCTTCTTTTTCCATCAAAGTTACGTCATGGGGTAAATCCTTTTTATGCAACTGATGAGAAAAGAGTATCACTATCAGGCAACTTGGAATTTATGTATAGGTTTGAGTAGGGCTTGACAATACTTCATAAATACCTGTAGATATATGGGTATGAAGTGATTGATACTAGTGCTAATGTCGTTATATCCAAATCTAACGAAGTATTTTTAAAGATAGATTCTGAACCTCATATTGAATATGAGTTGAGAGACCACTTTACCTTTGAGGTAGAGGGGGCAAAATTTATGCCGCAATATCGTAATAGGAATTGGAATGGAGAGATCCACCTATTCGATATGAGAACAAAGAAGATATATGTAGGACTGTTAGATAAGATAATTGCTTTCTGTGATAGACACGATTACACATATAAGTTTGCAGATAATGATTACTATGGTACTCCCTATGAAGAGAATGAGGGAATATCATATGGTGGTGTTAAAGATTATATGCAGTCTATTTGCAATCATCAACCCAGGAAGTACCAAGTAGAGGGAGTATACGATGCCTTAAAACATAATAGAAAGCTATTGATATCACCCACTGCTTCAGGCAAATCTTTGATGATATATTCTCTTGTAAGATATTACGTTGAGAAAGGGCAAAAAATTCTTTTAGTTGTTCCAACGACATCACTCGTAGAACAGATGTATAAGGACTTTTTTGATTATGGTTGGGATGCTGAGTCATATTGCCACCTAATATATGCAGGAAAAGAAAAATCAAATCATTTGCCAGTTACAATTACTACTTGGCAATCTGTTTATAAACTAGAAAGATCTTTCTTTGAAGAATACAATGTAGTTATAGGAGATGAAGCTCACCTATTTAAGTCGAAGTCATTAGTATCTATAATGACAAAACTACATCATGCTAAGTATAGATTTGGTTTTACTGGAACATTAGATGGCACACAGACGCATAAATGGGTGTTAGAAGGGTTATTTGGACCAGCATATAAGGTGACTAGAACAGATGAACTGATGAAACAAGGACATCTTTCTCAGTTAGATATTCAATGTTTGGTATTAAAACATCCACCACAAAAATTTGAAACATATAATGATGAAATAGAATAT
>Ga0098043_1000081_pt1 | contig 29844 bp, 23 predicted proteins | sample 9B_taG_FD_92581 | JGI IMG/M metagenome (GOLD analysis project Ga0098043, IMG submission 92581) | Marine viral communities from the Subarctic Pacific Ocean - 9B_ETSP_OMZ_AT15188_CsCl metaG | ecosystem: Environmental > Aquatic > Marine > Oceanic | place: Subarctic Pacific Ocean | collected 2015-01-10 | reverse complement strand
CTGGTGACCACCGTCTCAAACTGGAGGTGGGCACTAACTACAGCACTCATTGGAACTTCCCAGACCCCATGGAGACTGGCGCTTATCAGATTGTCATACAACCCAATCTGTACTCGCAACAGGTCATGGGCTTCAGCGACAACTTCGACTTTGGTTCTGACAGTGGCACCAAGTACCCCATCCTGACTGACGCTCAGGTAGTCACTGTCATCGCGTTGCAATGGAACGGTACCGGGTATGACTTTGTCCTCTCCCACGCCATCAAGGCAGACGTCAGAGGCTGCGAGGTGTTCTTGAACGAAGTCATGCTCGACATCGACCCCTCTCCGAACCAGCAGTTCACCAATCTCCCACCACTCGCTCTCTACAACCCCCTCGGTATCAACGAGAACACCTCTCCTGCTTGGAGCAGGAAGAGCCTGCCGTACCGACCGGGAATGTTCCAAGTGGCCACACCCGGATACACCCTCACCGTGCCTTGGTGGTCACCAGCACTGAAGAGCAGTGACTCCCTTGCTGACCCTTCAACCGTCAGTCATTTGACGGCTTGGACCAGACCAGAGGACTACTACCTCTACAGCCGCTCAGGGTATGGTTCGATAGGCTCGCAATCGGTCATGACTGGCTATCCGTCTCACTTCATACACCCATACACCCACTCGTACATGTCACACGTCGCGCAGTGCAAGGTCCTGAGCACAGACTCGAGCAACAACCAGATAGTAGTGGACAACAACTCCCTCTTCCCTGAGGTAGGGGACAGGTACATGGGTCACAGACTCGTAGTCACTGGTGCAGACGGTGTGCAGCACAGGGCATCTTACACTCATCGTGGTGTGTCCAGCGGTCAAGCCAGTCAGACCACCAATGTGTTCTACGGTCTCACCTGTGACGCTGCTTTCTACACGGCATGTGCTGCGGGTGCCGTGATACGCTTGACTGCAGACCACTCCAACTACGCACCGGGAGAGATATTGACAGACAAGGCGCGAAGCGTCTTCGCTCATATCATAGAGGACCTAGCACCCGGAAGCCAAGACACACAGACAGGGCACCTGCCAGATGCCTACCTCTCCATGTGGCACTACAATCTAGGCAGACCTGTGACGTTCTACTCAGACAGCCGTAGCAACATAGGCGATGCTGCTGTGGACAAGAAGCCATACAACCACTTACCCGAGCATTACGAAACCATACGATACCAGAACTTCAGTTACGTCATCAGCGACGGACCATTCGACTTCAGGGGGTACGTAAAGGGCACCAGCACTGTAGGTAGTGACACTGCTCTAGCCCTAGTCAGCCCGGATGCCTTGAACAGCCCACAAGCGAGGACAGACAACAGCCTCAATCAAAAGAAGCACCACTTCGGTGCGTTCTGGCCGGGCGGCTCTCGCTTCGGAGCGCAAGCCAGCGACCTCTCCCTATGGGGCACGGCTGGTCCCGGTTGGAGCAGGTTCTGGGACAGCCCCGTGGTGTACCAAGAGGGTGGTAGTGCGGGCCAGTTCGGTGTAGTGACTCGAACAGCCATAACAGACTCAATCAACAGCGTCAATCACAGGAGACCTGCTAACTTCGGGTATCGCTTCTGCATCCGGCAAGCCCCGAACAGGCCCAGATGGGCGTTGTGGGCTACACAAGCCTTGGATGACAAGTACACTGTCAACAACCACTCAGGGTATCGCTTCGGAGTCTACGTGCAAAGCGACCAGTTCACTACGAATATCTACACAAGCACGTCTGCCAGCAGCACCGCCACCAGAGCAGCGGGTTACACAGGAATGATGGAGAGATTGACGAATGCATCGGCTATGATAGGCTCTGACCTCAAACTGCAACAGGTCCGATACAGCCATGGCAGAAGGATAACCAGACCGTTCGGGTGCGCTGTTCGGAACTACATCTCCTTCAATGTGGACAATGACACTGCCAGTGTACCAGTGGTACGTGCCCACCAAGGTGATTATCTAGCGAATGCATTAGACCCCGGTTTCGGTGCTGCTACCATGTCACCTAAGAGGAGCCTCGCGCCTGCGCTCGCACACTACATGACTGATTGGTGGGGGAACACCACAGGCGAGGATGTCAGGAGGTTCCCTGTCAGGAGTTTCGGCGTTCGACCTGCTTGGGACCCTGAGGTTGCGTACCGTGCCACAGACAGGACAGTGTCTGCCCAGACCTTCGCTGCGCCACATGGGATGGGACTCTCTAGAGCCAACCTAGACCCATACAACCCTGCTACTGCCAAGAGGATAGGGGACAGGGGGGACGGTCGAGGGGTGAGATGGCCCACTGCCTTCAATGAGGATGTGTTACAGGACATAGACATACCATTGGAGAGCAGTGGCTTGGTGATGTCACACGCTACATCAGAGCCTGCTACAGGCCTTGGGTACACACGACCACGGAACGATGCGCTTCAAAGCACGGAAGTCAAGAGGGGAATTAGCAGGAGATTGGACGTAGCAGCGACAGACGGGTTGCTGAAGCCTGAGGCGATGGCAGGTGCGAACGTGGAGAGAGCAGTGGGTGACTTGGCCCCGGCTTCAGAGTCCATCCAAGAGCCCATCTCTCGAATCTCCCCTAGGATAGGCCTTGACGTGAACACAGTAGGGGAGATAAACGACACCAGTTCCAATGACTACGTTGCTCTGGCCACTGAAGCACACAGCCTGCATACCGACAGAGGGGCAGGTAAGAGGTACATCGTGGCAGCAGGAGTGAAGACTGACACCAAGGCATTGGATGACTACAGGCTGGATAGCCTGAACTTCTCCAACTTCAAGCAGGTCATGCGCCTCAATCACACACACGGCATCTGGCCTCTGGGAGGCACGCTCGTCATGGACCTCATGAATTACATGGAGCCTGTCAGCGACCTAGGTTGGGGCACGTCCTCAGGCTCGGCCAAGAGCAGCAACCCCTACCAAAGCGCAGACCACAACTCCATGTCCTACCAGACCAATGAGAAGGACAAGAGCATCAAGTTCCTGCTACGACCTGTGCGTGTGCTAGACCACAGGCACGTGGAGATATTCAGGGACAAGGGCGATGCACTGTCGGGTACTGCTGGTGGTAGGTACGGGGTATTCACCTATGACACGCCCAATGCCAGAGCGACTACCAGTTCCAAGTTCTTGAGAGCGACTAACCCGGCCACTACCAATGCACCCTACCCCCCGTCCTACTTCTTCACTTCCAGCAGTTACACCGTGCCGTCTAGCGTTGGGCCACGCATTCCCGGAAGCGAGAGTTCCTCGTTCACCAACAGCCTGAAACAGACAATAGCCAGAATCATAGTCAGTAACAACACCTTGGAGCACATGAGGGGTGACGCCATCAGAGGTGACGACTTCAGCGTACAGCCTAGATTTACCCAGTCCATATTCCCCGGACCTGACTTGAACAAGAGCGACCACTCGAACGAGAGCAGTAGGGATGACAACGAGGTGAACGGCTGATGACTGGTGTTGCTGTCTTCCCAACTCTAACTACTACCAACTCTAGCACGGTGACTGTGGATGGTGGCAAGCAAGACGCGGTAAGGACTACAGTAGCATCTCGAGTGAGCGAGCCGAACTTGGTTGACAACGCCATTTACCATGCCATATATGAAAACGCAAATGACGTCTCTGGCCGTAAATTAACCGTGAAGAAGCCGTTAAACACCGATTTCCAAGTCACCCATGGTCGCCGTTACTCCTTCACTGAAGAGGAGGACTCCCTCCTTATGAGGCACTATCCTGCAGACGGTGTCAGCACTACACCCACTGTGTTCTTCAACGACAAAAAGATGACGACAGGGGTCATACCACCAGTGCTCCTGTTCGCTGGCTCATCCAAGATAAGAGCGCACAGCGTCACCACCGCAACCGAGGGCAGCCGCTTCAACCTCAGGAACCTCAAGGGTCAGACGCTATCCCAGTTAGGCATGGACGATGTAGATGAGATGCGAGCAGGGCAGGTCGTGAACGTCGGTCTGCGAACGACTGACATAGTCATGAGGCTCTTCAGAGACAAGAAACACTCACTCAATTCCATCTCACTAGGCAGGCCCTTCTCCTCATCCAACGTCGCAGGCACTACTACCTACAAGGGCAATGCCAACGTCAAGCACAGCAGAGCGTTCGTGTCCACGAACATGTTCAGGAGAACCATACCACAGGCTGCTAGGTTGCTAGGCAGAAACGACAACTACGCCATCTACCATGACGTGTTCGGGAACTTCATCTACGCCCCTAACAACTTCGCGCAGACTGATAACGTGCTCAATGCACAGTTGGCTACGGACATCTCTAGGAACAAGGTGGACGATGTCCCCAATCGCATAGTACTACAAGGCGTCAAAGTCGCTGTGAATGATGACAACAGCATTACGCTCGATGACACTGAGAAGCAGAAACAAGCAGGCATGGTCAAGTCTGAGACTGTGATAGACCCAACAGCCACGTCCTTGCAAGCGAGCCAACGCTCTGCTAGGCAGATGCTAAGACTGAACCGAAAAGCGAACATGTCGATATCAATGAGAGGAGTCAGAAACTCCACCAATCTACAGCCCGGCGACGTCGTGACCTTCGCAGACCGAGAACTCGGTAGCAGCAGGCAAGCCATCATCGAAATACAGCACAACCTGACAGACAATTCCTCAGAAATACAGATGGTGTCCTATGACACCGGCCTAGAGAAGGTGCTTATGGGCTCCAGCAACGAAGGCGAGACCAGCCAAGAGCAGGATGCAGGCTTCGATGATGGCATCGTGAAGAGCAACAAGTTCAACATGGGACAGATGCCATTGCGAATCAACGGGGCGGCCTTCCGTCGTACAGTCGCTGTCAATACACCTAGGGTGCATAGCAGCGTGACTGACATCACCTTCCCTACCACCACGATAGACAGGCACTCTGGCTTCCTGATAGGCCATCGTGGATACGACACAGGTAATAGTGCTGGCCGTTCAGCACTAGGGACAGGACTAGCGCCCAGACAGACCGGCAGCCATAACGGTGGCACCATCACTGTCACATCTACTGACGGGTTCCCCTCTACTGGGAATCTCATGGTCAGGAAGACTGCTACTGCAGCCGTCCATGTCGCATATACCGGCAAAACCAGCACAACATTCACAGGCGTGACACTACAAGCCCCGTCTGGTGGTAGCATCCCGACTGGCTCGTGCGACATAGTCCTACTAAGACCCAAGAGCCACGAGATAGGCGTGGTGAAAGGCATGATACGGAGGAGTGGTCTGTAATGCCCGTGCTCAATTCGATAAAGAGGCGTATGATAGAGCATCTCTCCACTCTAGTCAATGAGTTGCACATCGGCAGTGACGGCACAGACGCCAGAGAGGATGATGGAGGGGCACGCACGCTGGCTTCCATCACACCCACGGTGACTATCATCGACGACCAGAGCCTGAGAGTAGAGGGAGTGTTCGATACCTCTTACGTCTACAACTCAAATGTGCAAGAGGTGTACCTACAATACAAGGACCCCTCCACTGGTGAGTTCGTGCCCATATATCGTGCAGCCATCGAGCCATTCTTGAAGAACGCTCAAAATGAAATCGCGTTCTCGTTCGTGCTGGAGGTCGAGTGATGGCACGCAGGTCCTACATCTCGCAACGCCCTGCCAAACTAGCCGCTGCCCGAGTCAAGAGGCTATCTAACAGGAACCTCAAGAGGAAGAAGCAAAAGCAATACAGTCGACACTCTAAGATAGGAGTGCGAAGGCCCAAGATGCGTAGACAGATAGGGCTGACAAGAGTATCAAGGAGCAGGTGAAAATGGTAGACGCACTAGGGGGACATACAGCAGCACAGAATACTCTTGGAGCCGAAGGTCTGAGAGACGGTGACGCTCTTTCCTCCACCACTCTATCCAATCTACTACAAGGCCTCAGAGGAAATGGTATAATACGGCTCCAAGACACCGCTTACGGCTCTACCAGAAATGCAGTAAACAACCAACCCGGAGCAGTGGTGAGAAATACTACTCACACGCTGAACGTGCAAGGTGGGTATGTAGTCCTAGACGGTGTGCTGTACGAGTTCGGAGGTGGGCCCGGAGGGTCTGTCACTGTGACGATAGGCAGTGGCAACCTCGGCGTTACAGGTACGCCTTTGGCAGCATCTGGAGAACAGTCGATGTACGTGGTCTATTTGGCTTCACAAGGAGGGATGGCCAGAATACACGTCGATGGTGGTTCTCCAGTTCAGACTAGCACCGGACTGTACCCCCAATTACCAAGTCAATTCCTCATAGACTACGATACGGGTGGCAGTATCCTGAATGACCAAGTCGTCGCACTTGCCACACTCCGGTGCTCTTTCAACGCAGGTGGTGGCACACACAAGATAGACGTACAGGAAGTCAATGACAAGAGGATATTCACACGCTCCAACCCGATATACATGACCCCTCTTTCCTCTGGGACCATAGTCACAGACGGCAGCGAACTCAGTCAGATTAGCAAAGGTGCAGCAGAGGGCATCAATACCGCAGCGCAGTTGAACGCGCTGTTCTCTGGCAATGAGGCTGGGGTGCTGGGCAACAACACCAACGGTAGCACCAAGATTGACGTCGGAGCACTGTGGATGTCGACTGGGCGTTCAGGCACGAGCCTAGGGTACGGCCCCGGTGATGGAGTAGACCGAAGTTCAAACAGGATGAATGACGACCTCTTCTTCGCTGGGCAGAACAACAACGAGACGGGGGTCATCACCAAGAGGCTCTTCACAGAGGGAGTGGCTGCACCAACAGGCGCCCTCAGCACAGCATCTTACACCATATCCTCTCATGGGGACAAGTGGTTCATCTTCGCCCCAGCAAACGGCGCCACTATCACGCTCAACCCAGAGAAGAGTGGCTCTACCTACCTCTTCCCAGAAGGCCATGTGATAGAGGTGTGCAACAGCGCAGCCGCTAACGGCGGCAACATCGTATTCGACTCGACAGGCCTCAATACCACACTGCTACCTGACCAGAGAGCCACCTTCATCTTCGAGGGCAGCACATGGCTCAGGTGTGACTACCAAGCAGCCATCAGCACCATGGCATTCACCACTCTGACTGACACGCCATCCTCCCTAGGCTCTGCTGGTCAGCATATCAGAGTCAATTCTGGGGGTACTGCGTTCGAGTTCATTGACTCACCCACACTCACCACGGAGGAAGTCCAAGACGTAGTAGGAGGTATGTTCTCAGGCAATACTGAAACCGACATCACTGCGACATATCAGGACAGTGACGGGACGATTGACCTCGTAGTCGCAGAGCAGCGCACTGACGCACAGGTCAAGGACCTAGCAGGTGCGTTGTTCACAGGTAACACGGAGACTTTCATCACCGCTACCTACCAGACGTCTGACGATACCGTGGACCTCGTCGTACCTGTCCATGACGAGGATGACCTGTCCTCTAACTCAGCCACCCATCTTGCTACGCAGCAATCAATCAAGGCCTATGTCGATACACAAGTATCCAATGTGATTGACAGTGCTCCCGGTGCGTTGGACACACTGAACGAACTGGCTGCTGCAATCAATGACGATGCGTCCTTCCATACCACGATTACCACTGCCCTGTCCAATCGAGTGCGTGTAGATACTGCCTCACAAGGCTTGACCAGCACCCAGAAGTCCAACGCTAGGACTAACATGGGTCTGGGTACACTCTCCACCCTGTCCGCTGTTGACATCAGCGATAACACGAACCTGAGTGCCTCATCGCCCCTCAGCCTGACAGGTGACACTCTGTCCATTGCAAACATACCCTTCGGCTCATTGCATGCTGATGCGTACCAGACCAGTTCGGAGTCCTTTGCCAATAACGACACCAGCCTGATGACCAGTGCTGCGATAGAGGACAAGATACTGTCCTATGGGTACAGCACCACAACAGGGACGGTCACCAGCGTAGCCACGGGCACGGGCCTAACTGGGGGCAGCATCACAAGTTCTGGCACCATCTCATTGAGCCACCTAGGTCTCGAGAATCTCAGTGACCCCAACGCTGACAGGATACTGTTCTGGGATGACAGCGCTGGCGTCTTGAAGTTCCTCACGGCAGGCAGTAACTTGGCTTTCAGTGGCACTACTCTCAACGCTACCAACACCAATCAACTCACGACATTCACCATCAGAGACGACGATAACGATGCGAAAACCATAGCGCAAGGCAAGTTCATCAAGTTCGTATCGGCCACGGGGACAGCAGGAACCAACTGGTCTGGCGCTGGAACCACTGGCGACCCATTCGTCATGACAATCACCAACCCTGATACCCAATTGACAGGGGCTCAAGTCAAGGACTTCGCCGGGGCTATGTTCACTGGCAACACTGAGACTTTCATCACTGCGACATACCAGACATCTGATGACACTGTGGACTTGGTAGTGCCGGTCTTAGACGAAGATAACATGGCCTCGAACTCAGCCAGTCACTTGGCTACCCAACAATCCATCAAGTCTTACGTGGATACTGAAGTCTCGAATTTGATAGCCTCAGCACCGGGTACGCTCGACACGCTCAACGAGTTGGCTGCTGCTATCAACGATGATGCCTCGTTCCACACCACAATGACCACTGCACTGGGCAACAGGCTCCGAGTGGACACAGCGTCACAGGGACTCACTGGTACGCAGAAATCCAACGCTCGCACGAACCTAGGCCTTGGCAGCATGGCTCTGCTGTCAAGCATAGATATCAGTGACAACACGAACCTCGCAGCAGGTACAGGCATTGACCTCACTGGTGATACGGTGAGCGTGGATGTCTCTGACTTCATGACCAATGGTAGTAACAACAGACTGGTCACTGCGACTGGTACAGACGCCATGAATGCAGAGGCGAATCTCACATTCGATGGTAGTGCATCGAACACGAATCTAATTACACAAGGTTCAGGCTCGCCCATTCTATCGGTACAGACAACAGCGACTAGCGGCCAACAAGCAAACATTCTCCTTCATGGTGCTAGAAATGCTGAGAATACAATTGGGCAGATTACCTTCTCCAACAACGACAATAGCGGAACCGACACAGGGACATACAGTGCTGCTAGGGTTCTTGCCTACAACGATGGTGGTAATTTAGCAGGTGGTTTGAAGTTCCAGACCACACCTTCTGGTTCTTCTACCACGCTCGCTACTGCGATGACCATTACAGAAAACAGCAGGGTCGGAATCCTCACTGAAACTCCAGAAGCAGAGTTGCACGTGGAGGGTAGCCTTGCGGTTGCTTACGCCTTGGCACACGCAGGTCAAACCGGACAAAACAGACTAATCTTCGGTAATAATACTCAGACATTCCAAACTGCCGGAACTGATAGAGTAACTATTGCTTCTAATGGCAAGGTCGGAATAGGCACTACAAGCCCACAGACACCACTACACGTTGTTGGCAACGTAATGATAACAAACACCGATTCTGATAATACTGTAAAGGACTCAAGGATATTAGGTAGGACTTACACCAATAACGATTACAACCTAATCTATGGTTATGCAGATGCTACCACTAATAGATTGTATTTGGGTGGTGGAACGGGAACAGGAGAACCTGCAACCGATATTAGATTCTATACTGCGGCGTTGAATGCTGATACTGATGCTTCGGGAACAGAGGCAATGAGAGTCACTTCTGCTGGGAGGCTCGGAATAGGCGATACTACGCCTTCCTACAAACTAGACGTGGCAGGTGACATCAACCTGACTGGTGACCTACGTCAGAACGGGAATGTCATCACCACCCATGACCTCTACAACAATGAGATAACCCTATCAGCAGGCACAGGCTTGACTGGTGGTGGTGCCTTCACCCTCAATCAGCAAAGTGATGAGACACTCACGTTCAACGTCGCTGGTCTCACTGTATCAGAACTCGCAGCCGGTAGCCTGCAGACGAGCAGCGAGTCCTTCGCTGACAACGACACCAGCCTGATGACATCAGCAGCCATACAGGACAAGATTGAGTCCTATGGGTACAGCACCACCACTGGTGACATCACCAACGTCAGTGCAGGCGTAGGGATATCTGGTGGTGGAGGCAGTGGTAGCGTCACACTCACTCTCGACATGTCCGAACTTCCTGACATGACACAAGCAGTCGTTAGTTCAGAAGATGAACTTATCATCCTAGACAACGGAGCAGACAAGAGAAAACTCATTTCGGAGATACCACTATCAGCATTCAACAATGACTCTGGTTTCATCACAAACAATTACGCTGGTGACTTCACTGCTCAACGGTTGAATCTTGAGAGAAGTAGCGGCTACTCTAGCATAGAAATGGGTGGCCCATCGGGTGCTTTCATAGACATGAAGAACCCATTCTCAGATGACTTCGATGTCAGATTCATTACATCAGGGACAAACTTGGACATCATTACTGCAAACGCTGCTTCACCTATACAACTCAAGACGCAAGGCACTACGAGGGTGAAGATAGAGGATGCTCAAGTCTACTTCCAAGGGAAAGTCGGGATAGGCACTACATCTCCTTCTCACAAACTCCAAGTGACTGGTGGAGATTTGTTTGTGCAAAACAATGACATTCACATCAGTCAAGGAGCATACAAAATCAAGAATGCGAGTGATGGCACGCAAGCACTCAGTTTCCCCTCTGACGGAAACTTTGCTATTGAAAATGTAGATGTAGCAATAGGTAGTACAACTCCTAGAGCGTTGTTAGATGTAACCGCCACCAATAACCCAACCATACTTCTGAACAGCAGAGATGCAGCACACGCTGCTGGTGATAAGATTGGAAGCCTGCTGTTCTACAACAACGAGGACTCATCAGGGGAGACTGGCAGTAGAGTAGGTGCTGGTGTTAGGTTCGTCGCCACTGATGCTTACGGGCGTGGGAACTTAGAATTAACTTCAGGTACTTCTGACCCAATGGGTAGTTACAATGCTGCTGAGGTATATACTGATAACAGCATTGCTAGGTTGAAGATTAATTCTGACACAGGTCATATCTCTTTACCTATAGATAGTCAGAAACTATACTTTGGTGCAGACAATGATATGTTCATCAACCACAGTGGTAGTGAGGGTCTAATACAAAACGATACAGGACTATTGAACATAGATGGTCAAACAGGAATTTACTTCGATGTAAATGGCTCTAACAACTTTAGAATAATGTCTGACCATGTTTTGACTTTCCGTGACTTGAGGCTGATGGCACAAACAGAAGCAAGATTCTATGACGAGAACAACAATCACTACGTTGGCTTCGAGTCTCCTGATGATTCTGCTTATTCAGCGAATGTAATCTGGAAATTACCTCCTGCTGACGGGTCTAACGGACACGTCCTACAAACAGACGGTGCTGGTAACTTGTCATTCGCTGCTGCTTCTGGTGGTGGTGGAGCAGTCTCGGCAGTCGCTAACGGCTCTAACAATAGGATAGCCACGTTCAGTAGTGCTGATGCTCTGAACGGTGAGTCCGCACTCACCTTTGATGGGACTATACTGGGCCTTACGGGTAACCAGACCATTGACCACAATGCTACAGACTCATCTGTAGATAACGACTTCGGCCTCTTCATCGACCACGACTCGACTGGAAGCACGGCAACAGGCGGCGACAGAGAGCAAGGCGGCTTGTACGTGAACGCTGTTTCTAACGCGACGGGCGGCGACCTATCCGACGAGCACAGGCTGTACGGTGTCTGGTCTGATACCAGAATCAGTGCCAGTGGTGACGCGGACGCTGTCTATGCTATCTATGGGTATGCAGAGGACCAGAGGAACGGAACCTCCGGTATGACAAACATCAGTGCGATGGCAGGTGTTTATGGGGTATCGGCAAGCGATGGCACCAATGCTGCACCAACCGTATCTGCCATGTATGGTACATACGGTTATGTGTCAATACAAGACACCGGGACAGTAAGTAATACACATGGTACTAGAGGGCTTACAGTCGTCTCAGGTAACAGAGCAGCGAACATCAACAACCTACGTGGTCTCTCAGGAGAGGTAGACATCGGTGGTTCCCGAACAGGCGGTGACATCACGATAAACTGGGCGAGGGTGGTTGAGTCGGTATTCGACCACAACGTCACAGACGCAAGTGGTGACTCGGCAGTAGTCAATGAGGGATTCCTCTACTACGGAGACTATGCTGTCAGTCAATCAGACCAAGTGACGACCAAATGGGGACTGTACATCAATGACGAAGACAAAAACTACATCTCAGGCAAACTAGGTATAGGCACTACAGCACCAGACGCACCACTCCATGTCGAACATTCCACTGGTGTTATCGCTAAGATGGGCGAAGGCAATGTGCCTACCCAAATGACGTTTGCTGACGCAAGAGCCTCGGTTGGCTATCATGGTGACGCATTGAACCTACAAAGCGGTTCAGGTAATAAGAGCATTAAGTTCTGTGTGAACAATGGAACTTGGGGTAGTGGAGAGGCTGCTAGGTTCGATACGTCAGGTAATTTCGGAATAGGCACTACGAGTCCTAGTGCAAAACTTCATGTCGATAGAGGTTCACTTGCGGCGGCATCATTGACATTCGGTGCGAGTGCTGGACAGATATTCACGAACGAAAACTCCGAGTTTGCATTCGGTCTGCACAACGCAAGCCCCTACCCACTATACATTCAGGGGAGGACACACACCGATGGGGCTAGACAAATAGTTCTCAACCCACTAGGGGGCAACGTAGGTATCGGTGCTTTGGATGCCGATGATGCACCACTACACGTTAAATCTGCCGCAAATGACTTAGCGATATTTGAATCAACAGATGCCAACGCAGGGATAAAGATAGACACGCCCGATGATGGATATTCAGTAGTGTTCTTCGCAGAGGGAGGAACGAACAAGTGGAGTCTTGGTAAGTTAGCAAACAACTCTGATAAGTTTTCCATCTATGATGAGGTGAATACCGAAGCAAGGGTAATCGTTGACGCATCTGGTAAGGTTGGAATAAACAATACAAGCCCAACTGCTCACCTAGATGTGACAGTCGTGGGAACAAATAATACCACAAGTGGTATTGCATTCGGTGATTCTGCTGGTAAGGGGTATTTAGCCGCAGGTTCAAGTTTTATTTCAGTAGCAACAAATGATGGTACTACAAGACTAGCCATAGACAATGGTGGAACGAACGAAGGTAATGTCGGAATAGGCACTACGACTCCTTCGACAGAATTAGAAGTAGCCGGTACCATCACTGTGACTGGAAATGACAAAAGTATCACCTTTGATGGCGGCAATAAGGTAATTGGCGACCATTCAAATGACGGTCTTCAAATTAGAACAGAAGACACAGACCCCATTGTTTTCAAGACCAACGGAAACAACACCCGTATGAGTATAGAGGGTGATGGTAAGGTAGGAATAGGCACTGTAACACCTGAGAATAGATTCCAAATCAATCACACTGGCGCTGATGCCGATAACGGAATGATGATTGTCAGAGCAGATACATCAACTGCTGGTGGTGATTTACTTGGTGGGATTGGTTTTGATTCCGTAGATGGTAATGACCCAAGTAGTGTGCTTGAAGCATCTGCTGGTATGGCGGCTTATGCCGCAGAAGCCCATGGTTCAGGTGACAAGGGTGGGACTTTAACATTCTTCACATCACCCATTGACCAAAACGATGACACTGCTGCTGTCGAGAGGATGAGGATAAAAGCCGGTGGGGCTATCATGTTCCAAGATGATAACCCGCTTAAGACAATCAGGGTTCATGCGGATACTAACTCAAGCCCTACGCCAAGAATAGAACTGATGCGAGGGACGCATGATACATGGGGTAGTGGTGACAACTACAACGATTGGAGAATTGAGAATGCTAACGACTTGATATTCTATGCCGGTACAAGCAGCATCTCAAGCGGGGCGGCAACAGAGAGATTCAGAATCCACTCTGATGCCGATGGTATTACAGTCGCTGGTAATGTAAAGAGCGATAGTAAATCATCTTTCAATACCATGCAGAAGTATTACTACCAGAGGACAAGCATGGGAAGCGGGACTGTTGATTTGCGTGTACCTCCGGGCGGTGATGGGACTGTCAATCCAAACGGTTATCCAATGCCGAGAGCAGGTAAGGTAATGGCTCTCTCTCTTCACTACTATGCTGGTTCTATAACCACTAATTCAGGAACAGACACATGGCGAATAAGGAAATTTAGCGGGGGTTCGGAGACAACTTTAGATGTCGATGTCGCAAGAACCTCACTATCGAATCCAACTGGTACTAACTATACCACAACAGTTGAACTAGCAAGTCCACTGACTGTCGCCGCAGATGACATTCTTTTGATAAAGAGGCAGACAAGCGGCGGTAGTGTGACTCACGTTTCAGGGATACTGTATGTGGCATTTGACTTGTAGGTGATATTATGGATTGGGATGAATTAAGAGGAATGAGAGACACAGCACTATCAGATATGGACAAGTACCAATTGGCTATACCATACTCATTGTTAGACAACACTCAGCAAGCACAATTGCAAATTTACAGGCAGGCATTGCTTGACTTACCGAATGAGCACAGCACCCCAGAGGAAGCATTGCTAAATATGCCTACCAAGCCAGAATGGATGGATTGACATGGGTGAATTGATTCAGAGGCTCAGTCAGGAGTGCCCTGATTGCTCTGCTTCCATACTGGCAAGGCGCATAGAGGGGCGCTACATCAACGAGAGAGGCACCAGAATACTGATATGGGAATGCCCTGAGTGCGGAGCACTGTGGCAGAAGCCGAGGAGGGGCTAATATGGAGATAAGTTGGAGAGTGTATGAAATGGATAGACATGCAAGTTACGAAGACAAGGAGGATGTAATTTACTTCTTACATTGGGAGTGCATCGCAAACCAAGACGGGCACAGCCACCGAGTTAGCGGGTGCAGTCCTCTGGATATGACAGACCTTAGTGGGTTCATAGACTATGCAAACGTGACTGAAGAGCAAGTCATGACGTGGCTAACTGATACTATTGATGTTGAGTCATTAGAAGACAAGTGCCGGGCTGGTCTCGAGAAAAAATTAAACCCGACGACTCTTAAGGGGTTACCATGGAGCGGTGCTGATGGCGAAGAAGAATAAGAAAGGCAAAGTCGCTATCGTTATCGCATTGAAGCCAATGGGAGGTAAGAATCCCAAGAAGCCAACCAAGACTGCCGATGTCGGCAAGGGTGGTATGTGTGGTGTCAGGAAAGCCCAACGTGCTTGCCCGAAGTGTGGCAAGCAACTCGATAAGGGAATGTGTAAGATGGGATGCTGATGATGTCCGACAACAACTCGCTCATTCCAGAGGGTAACGATAACAACACATACTGGCTCGCTAGTCCGAAACTGTAAAATAGAAACGGTGTAGTTTCTACACCAATGCAGTACGGGCGGTTCATGACATGGCTTCTGAGAAAGATAGGAGTGATAGTCTAGTCAAGTTGAGAGCCGCCCATCCTGATTGGGATTGGGACTACTGGATGGCACAGACGGAGGGATGAACATGGGCTTATTTCACTGGTCTGCACGTAAGTTGATGATGGTCATGGGCTATGCTTACGTGTGGCTGGACAGGCGTGTCAAATACACTGACGAAGAGGTGTCGGCAGTCTTGGGTCTCAAGATAGACGATGACTTACAGAAGTGCTCTCGTTACGAATTGTGCCAACGAGTCGAGAAGGAGTTCGGCCTCAAGGAAGGAGAGTTCTGGAACCTCCATAGCACTCAGAAGATTCGCTTTGCAGTGCAGAGCGTCAGGAACATGAAGGGTCCATCCAAGTTTGAAATGGGGTATTGATATGTTGGACATCAGACCCAATGAAATAGCCAGAGAAGTAGCGGCTTATGACATCTCTTTCAATGATACCCTGCCTGCTGTCATGCCTTTGCTGGGCGGTGTCATAATTTCCATTCTCTTCGTCGCAGGTTACCGGGATGTGTTGGCTATGAAAGCGCACATTCAAGGTGACTGATGTTGCTATCTATCTTCCAAGGCCTATGGGCTTGGTCTCGCTTCCGCTCCTAGTTTGTTTTGATATGGGCTGTGAGGGAGGAGGGGAAGAAGAGTGCTGTAGAACCACAGAAGCAAAGAAAATGAAGACTTTGTTCCTCCCTCACGATGCCGCGCCCGCTCTTGTCTTTCCCAAGACAACCAGACTTATTACTCTTCCTCGGTTTTATTGTCTCTCTTAATAAATGTCCGAGTATTTAATAAAGAGAAGACTGCTCTATCGAGAGCAGTATAGAACAATACTAGACCCACAAGTGCCCAGCAACCGAAGCAGAGATTAGCCAACAAGGTTTCCATTGTCTTCCCTCATTGCCATGATGTCGTCTATCCTCAAGATGGCAGTGGCTACTTCAGTCGCACTGCTGATGACTTGCTTCACCAGAGACTCTGGCTCCACCACTCCTTTCTCTAGTGTGTTGCATATCTCACCGACCCCTCTATCGTCTATGTACAGGCCGACACCGTCCTCAGCCGACCTAAGTTCCATGACCACGTCTAGTGGGTCCATGCCTGCGTTGTTCGCTATCGCTGCTGGTATAATCTCCAGAGCGTCTGCGTATGCCTCGAGACACATCCTCTCTCTCGCTGTCATGTTGGGCCTTGTGGCTGCATGCTCTCTCACAGTCATGGATGCTGCTGAGAAAGAGGCCCCGCCACCGGGGAAACCCTTGCCTCCGTCACTCATGGCCAGACAGGTGACGCCAATGGCATCGTCGAATGCTCTCTCGTATTCCTCTATGGTCTGTCTGGTGGCACCTCTGACTACTAGGCACGTAGCCTCACCACTACCTGATACAGTGATGAAATCCAAGTCACCTATCCTCTCTTGCTTGACAGATGCGTCTGTTGCCATGATGGGCTCATCAACATCAGTCACTCTGTGGTAGATGGGCACGTCCAACAATCTGGACAAGCCTTCCATATCGCTTTGCTGCAAACGTGTGACTAGCGGGATGCCGTGCTGGGAGAGGTAGTGTGCTACTGCCTCATGCACGCTGTCCCTCACGAAGACAACACCGTCTGGCCCTACTGCACCGGCCACCATGGAAGCGACCTCGCTCAGCATGTTTAGTTCCTGTTGCTTCAACTCGTGCAACTGCTGCATGTTCTCGACTTGCATCTGCACTTCCTTGATGTCGTACCCCTCTAGTCCTCCGTTGAGTAGTAGGATGTTGATGTTGCCTTCCACTGACTTGTTCTCTACCTCATTGGCGAACTCCTTGTTGATGACAAGCCCGTCTTGGACGTAGGAGTCTGACAGTGCACCACCTGCTTGTGTGATGACAGTGATGTGGTCCAGATTGCCTGCGGCCTTCTCGCACGCCTTCAAGCACAACTCAGCAGCGTAATCCAAGTCGCTCTCTGCAGCCTTACCTCGTAGTGCGGTCTTGGCTGCGTCCAGAATCTCGATGTCCTGAGATTCGAGGTGCTCTAGTGCTAGGTTCTTACCCTCTTGGAAGGACCTGATGAGCACACGTGGGTGTATGCCTCTCATCAATAGGCCTTGGCTGAGAGCCAGCATCTGGCCTGCTGTCACAACGACGCTGGTAGTGCCGTCTTTGCACACTGCCTCTTGCGTCTTGCTTGCTTCCACCATCATCTGTGCACCGGGGTGTGCGATGTCCAGTTCTCTCAGGACAGTGACACCGTCATTAGTCACAGTGTGGTGGCTGCCGTTCGTCAGCAACTTGTCCATACCTGCTGGACCTAGGGTAGACCTTACGGTCTCAGCCACGTTCATGGCTGCCTTTATGTTGCTCATTTGTGCTTCTCTTCCGCTTTGCTTTTCTTGCTCACTCATTGTTTGCTTCCTCCATTAATTGGATGAATAGTGCGTCGGGGTCGACATTGAGGTACTCACACATGGTGATGTAGAAAGTCTGAAAGAAACCTGCAGGAGCGTCTTCTAGTAGGTTCACCATATCACCTCTATGTCATCTATCACTCCGGTCTCAGGGTTCCTGTTCTTGACGAAGCCTTCCTGCTGTCCGTGCATCCACATGTCGTAGACCAACTGGCAGTCTTTCAGGCAGTACTCTGCAACCTCTATGTGTTTGCCCTCTCTCCACATTTTAGGGGCATCTTCTGACTTCTGCGTCTTACCCACACCGAGTGTGTGTTTGCATACATCATCGAGATGATGCGCGTATGAGGTGGCAGAGCGCAGAAGCGCAGACGTGTCTACTACCAGTTCATTATTCCTCATTAGGTGACCTGCATAGAAGCAATCGAGAGCGTCTCTCAATACGGGTAGGTCGAACCCCATGAGGTTGTGCCCCACTATCTTCCCGCCAGAGTCAATGTGCTTTTCCAGATGTTCTCCTAGGGTCTTGGCGTTGAGAGTGTGGCATGTGCTGTCATTGACATCAATGTCTTCCTTGGAGAAGACGTGTCCTTCTTTCCCATCCCATGTGCAAACTACTGTAGGCTCGAAGAGGTGGGTGTTGGCCCACCCTCCTATCTCCCAAGAGTAGTTTCCAGTTTCGATATCTAACGCCATTATACTTGTCATTCTTTTTCGCTCCATCTAATGTAAGGCACGCCGCCCATCTTCGTTTCCTTAAAGGAGGCTCTTATATCGTTGTAGTGTTTGTAGACCACAGGCTGACTGCGGTCAGCCAGACGACCGTAGGCTTTGATGATGTCCTTCTTCAAGTACCATCCGTCACCACGGTGGTCACCTAGGTCGACCGAAGCGCACGCTGCCATGGCTTGCTTCCATGCTTCCGTCTTCGCTAGTTTGGCTGCCTTTGTAGCACCCAGTTCCAAGTCACTCTCCAGCCATATGATGAGACGCTCGTAGACGTCGTAGAGTATCTCCATGGCCATGTCGATGTGGTCACCCGTGACCACCCACTTGACTGCAGGGTCATACATTCCTGATGCCCGCTTCTCATTCATTTCTACTAAGAGCAGATGCGTGGCTAGGATATTGAGATAGTTCTCGATGTTCGGCATGAAGGACAGCACCACATCACTGAGTTTGGCATCCATGCCAGTCACCAGATGATAGAACTCATCGACAGCCAACTCCACTGCTGGGTCGAAGTCCTTGCTCTTCTCGAACATAGAAAGGGCAGCGTCCCTGACTATTCTCTCCCTCTCTGCACGCTCTTCCTTGACGTTCGGGTCTAGGTCGTGCCACATCTTCATGTTGATGTCAGAGCAGGCCACTAGATGCTCCATGACGAGGCTCTGCACGTCAACGAAATGCTCTGCGATGTCCTCTGTGGACATCACCTCGTCCATCTGGTCTGACCATACACCGCTCATCCTGCGCTTGGAGACCTGCATTCTCATGTTATTGTCCCAAGGAGCGTAGTACAATAGCACTCTCTGGAACAATCCCTTTGTCAGCACGTACTCCTTCACGCCTGCAGGAGGGAAAGTGGTAATCCAGAAGGACACACGAGACTCAGTCTCAATCTTTCCGTCCTTCATGTGCTTGGTGAGTGTGTTGCTGTGGCTACCGATGGGGTTCATGGCTTGTTGTAGATAGAGTATGACCTCTTGGAAGAACTGCTTCGGGCTAGGCTGTAGCAAGATGCTACCCTCATCGAAGTTGAGTAGTTTGTTCCCATTCAGCAAGCCGGGCACCTCTTCTGTGTAGTAGTTCCCATCCTCATCCTTGTGAGTTTTGAACGAACCAATCAGACCAGCGTCAGTCCCAGAGGTGAAGATGTCAGCATCAATGCCTGCGTGCCTAGCAATCTCACCAATGAATTCCCATGCTATCGACTTACCAGAACGAGTGGGTTGAATCCAGAACACGTGGAACCTAGGGTCTAGGTAACTAGCCCAGACTGGTATTCGTATGTAGTCAGCGACTGCTTGTCCTTGTAGAAAGAAGAAGGACAGGATTGCTGGTGTCTCATTGAAGAACGATGTCTTCCTGTATCTCTCTACGTAATGTCTCAGTATGGGGTACTTCTGTACGGCGGTATAATCTTCCCAAGTTCTTGCCATACCACCTCGTACATTGACCAGTCTATAAACAAATCTATGCTATCGGAAAAGAATAACGTAAGAATCTCAAGAAGAACGGCGCTCGATTCGCACTGGGTCCTCGCTTGTGAGAGCCTCGATGACTCTATTCCTGAGCACCTTACCCATCCGCTTCACTCCCTTGAGACACTCGCCGCAGGCTGCCTCTTCAAGACTCCCGCACTCCGAGATGATATTGTCAACCATCTCGTCACCCACACCGGGGATGGTACGGAGCATGTCGACCCTCACATCGTTGCTAGATACTCTCTTAATCGCTTGAGCACCATGCCTGCTCGCGCTCTTGTAGGTCTTTTGATGCAAGCCTACCATGAAGTACGATGCTTCCATGAGGTCAGGGGCTCGGTAGGTCAAACAACCAAAGTCGGCTGCTATACGTGCCAGCCCCCCTGATACTTGCTTGACCGCTGCGCTGTAATTGGTGGTGCCACCACGTGCTTTCACCTGCTTGACGTATGCACCCACATCGCCCCACACTAGGATGCCGAATTGCGGCACGTTCGCATCGAGGTTATCCAATTGCCTCATGATGTGCCCAGACCGAAGGGACTCTAGGAAGTCGCTGATGGTCTTCGCTTCTATGTGCCATTGTCCACACAGGTAATCACCTACGATGAGATGCTCTCTCTTGGTTGGCACAGGTGGTTTCTTTTCCATGGCCTTGCGAACTATCGAATCAGGCAAGGCCCCTCTCTCGTTGCTGTCGATTATCAGGGGCTTCATAGTGACCCCGTCCCATCCCACAACTGGCACCTGCCTAGACAGAGACCACCGGACTCCAGAGATGCACAGTGCTGGTGGTATCCCCCATTGACTATGGTGGACACGTGGTATCGTGTCACTCCCTCATCGTAATCTGCCCACTGCAACGTGTGAAGATATTGAGATATCAATTCAGCGTGCTCATTGCGAGCCTCTGGTGTGGTCCTCTCGACCGGCAGGAAGTTCCTGAGTCTGGACGCTAGGTAAATCACCAGTGACTTGCGTGCATCGTGTGGGGGGTTGCTCCCCACTTGACATGCAGCCTCTACCAGACACGGTAGTATCTTGATGCCGTTCATCTCTACTGTGTCGAATTCCAGCGCTGGACCGGATGAGGTGAAGCGTGTGTTCTTGACTTGCTCGATGGGTAAGTCCACCCCGTTGATGCCGTACATGTACTGCCCTCGTCGATGACGCTCTGCTCGTTCGCAGATGTCATCCCAAGACCACTCGAGGAGTTCTTCGCTCTTCAGTGGTATGCTCCAACGTCCAACGTGCTGCTTGGCGTTGTAGGAGTTAGGTATGCGTATGAGTCTGGCCATGTCGAAGGGCACCGTGGGGTCCATGCAGGTCAAGTCCAAGGCGTCCTTCCAACCGTTGATGACCTTCCTGCCTGCTGCTTTGATGAGTGAGACCTCGCTGCCTGTGGAAGGGCGATGGGTCTTGGAGAGTTTAATCCAGATGTGGAAGCCATTACCGCTGAACCATACGGCGTGATGCACGTCTTTGTCCATGAGCATCTGATGTGCTCTCCTTACTTGACTGAGAACCTCGTCACCAGACACGTCGATTACCAGACCTGCCTTTCTCGCTTTCCTGTCGAAGTCCAACACGAAGTGTCGGACGATGGCAGTGTTGTACTCCCCCCTCTTTCCACTGGGCTTCACTGCCCTGAACCCATACACGCTCGTGTAGGCACACTGACTGTTGCGTAATGAGGACCAGTAGGTTTCCAACTCCTTCGGAGTATGCACTACCTTCCTGAACAGGCCAGCCTCTCGGGGGAAGTCAAATTCTATGATGTTCATTCTCTTTCACCCAACTTAAATTCTTGACAAGCACTCACACACGCGAAGTACAGTTCTTCGACTGATGTAGGACTGAGGTCCTTCGGTATCCTGATGTCCAAGGAATCCCCAATTGGCACTGGGTCTACCAGTAGCCCTCTGGGGATATCGTCAGAGAAGTGCATGAATACATTGTTACTGCCGAACTGCTTTCTCAAGGAGACTACCATCGCTTGCCGCAGTTGGTCCTTTGCCGACCACCTGATTTCTTCTACTGCAATGCGGAAGTCTCTGTCCATTATGCTTCCACCTTGAACTTCGGACAGAGGTCCATGTAGTCACAGTAAGAACACTTGAAGTCGTCCTTAGTGACAGGGAACTCTTGGTCCACGTACATGCGTAGCAGTTTGTTCAACGATGTCTGCATAGCACGCTCGCTCACTCTCTTCACTGGCTCGTAGTCAAGCCTGTCTGCTGCGCTGTATCGCCAGCCCCAATGAGTGACCATCTTGTCATTGAGCCCTGCCTCTTTCAATTCGTCTTCAGTAGACAGTTCGATGAGCATCTTGTAGTACGCCATTTCCATTCTCATGGCAGACAGTTTCCTTGGGTGCCATTTCCCTGTCTTCAACTCCATCAGGGCCAGACCGCTCTCACCCTCACTGAAGATTCGGTCAATGATACCCACTAGTTGCACTTTCACTTCCCTGTCATCTACATGGAACGTGGCTCTCGGTGAGAGTTTCACCTCGTTTGCTACAGGTAAGAAATGTTTTGCCTCGGTGAGAGACAGTCTGAGTATCTCATTCCGAAGCAACCACGTGATGTTATGGTCATACTCCAACTCATAGAAGGGCTCGTCTTTTGAGGAATCTCTCCTCATGCCGATGACCTCGTCACGGCTAGGGAGGTATGTCCTGAGTTGCTCCATCACCAATCGGTCCTTGCCCTCTTCTGCCGCTTCTTTCAGCAGTGGGATATTGTCAGCATCTATGTTGTCATAGAACGCTTCCATGCTCTGATGCACATCGTCACCTATCACTAGGTAATCGTGCTGCAACTGCGGAACCTCATGAGTCTTTGACAACCACAGTTGCTTGGGGCACCACTTACTAGCAGTAAGTGTGGATTTACTCACTCTGATTATAATGTCCTCTTCTCCCATCTTGGGTGCCCAAGCATAGGATGATTGGTCATCATAGACCAGAGTCAAACCCATTACTTCTCACCGCCCTCTAGTGCTACTATGAGAAGCGCGAGGTAACCAATGAGGTCATGATAGATGTCGAGGTCTGTCTCGATACCCTCACTACCACGTGCCAGTCGAGACAACTTGTCATCTATCCGTATCCTAATCATGTCAGCAGCGTCGTTTCCACCTTTGTAGAATAATCTCATTGGGTCAAGAGCGCTATCGCCATACTTCTCGTTCTTTTCACGAAGTAGGTGAGCCACCCGCCAGAGCACAGCGTCAGTGGGTATTTGCTGTTCTTCTGACACCGAACTCCTCCAAGGTGGTCTGTCTTCCATTGCCGGGGAGGAACTCCCACAGCGTCGTTTGCCTCATTTGTTTTGTCTTTCCTTCTTCCATTTTTTCACCACCACCCGTAAGCCTTGGGAGTGGGTGCACCGAGTGCTCCGTCCAAGTCCCAAGAAAGGGTAGAATAGATACTGTCCAACTTGGTCTTTAGCATTTTCTTCAAAATCATATCTGAATCCAATGTGAGACCCTCCAAATCCTCTGGTTCACGATAGGCTGCGATGCCCGGCTCCTCTTTGACGTAAGTCCATGGAACCGAGTCACCTTTGCCAAACTTCTCGTCGAATTTGTCATTATAGAAGGACGCTGCTTTTGATGCACCACTGAGCACCTTGTAGTCCTTCAAGTCCATACTCAATCTGGTCTTCATTGACACATCCTCCAATTGAACGTCGCCCTTCCTGACGCTCATGGCTATGGGGTACACGAACTCCTGAACAGCATCCTCATTAGCGCCATCACATATCAACTCGAACACTCCCTTCTGTATCTTCTTGGATAGGGGTGCAGTGTTCGATGCCTTCATACCGAAGCCTGCTACCTTGAGTTTGCCATCCTCCTCTTCTGGCCAGACTATCTTGCCTACGTACCTGTTCTTCTTGGTCAGTAGCCAATAGGGCATCCAAGCCTCCAGTTCAGCGAAGAGCATGTTGTTGCCTGTTTCCCTCTGCACTGCCACTGTTATCTTGTCAGCGAGTTTGTGTGCCTCTTCCACGTTGGGGACCTTGACGAATGCCGAGTCCGTGTGTCCGTAGAGGCACTCGTATCCGTAGGTGGTGGCCACGCTATCTAGGAGGCGGATGCAACGCCTGCCCTCTTGAGTGATAGTGTGTGCGATGTCACCATCAGCCCACCCATAGCCGATGTGAGCACACATACCATAGAGGCTGGCCATCACTCTCTTGACTGCCATCTGTGTGGTGTTCCATGCCGCTCTCTCCTCTAGAGTCTCGGCGTCTCGCATGCGTTGCTTGCATGTGTCACGGTACTCGAAGAGATACTGCACCACAGAGGGAAGCAGTCCTTGCTCCGACTGGTCCCAGTACGAACCATTCTCCAACTGGATGATGTTCTCACCGGGCCCGTCTCTCTTCGTCTCGTATGACAGATTGCTGCCTAGAATTATCGAGGGATACAGTCCCTTGTAGTCTATGACACCTACACCCTCATGAAGGCCTGTCACACAATTGAGGCCTACCTCGGCCCCCTTGAGTTTGTCAATGTCACCCGCCTTGAATCGAGTGTGTGCCTTCTTGTCAGTCCTTCGAGACAGTAGCCCTCGAGCGAAGTTAGTGACATTACAGGCTGATGGGAGGGAGACTCCGCATAGTCTGACCATTTCTACGTAGAAGTCAGTCACGTTCCGTGCCTCGTCTATCCCTCGTAGCAAATGAGTGTCAAGCAGACAGTAGTCTACGAAGTCATCCCAATACTCGTACCATCCATTGTAGACATCCATCCCCTCTATATCCTCAGTTAGTTTGGAGCCCAAGCCCACAGTCTCAGCGATGTCGTTTAGTTTGAGTGATGGCAGTTGTCCGCCACCACTGTCCTTCCAGACACGCTCAAAGCCAGTGCCAGTGACAGCCTGTGCCGCCGTATCGAACTGCCACCTACCCACTATGGGCTGGTCGGTGGGGTCATACCTGTCCTTCCCTCTCTTCATCTTACGTATCTGCCCCACTGGACTGAGCCTCTGGGGGTTGGGTATCCTCTCTATCAAGTGAGGTATGTCGAAGAAGGAACCTGCGTGTGCTATCAGCATGTCAGGGTCACGTTCCTGTAGGAACTCTACGAATCCCTCATGGAGTTCAGACTCTGAGCCATACAACCTTAGTTCGTAGGTTACGTCACGCACTTCACGATAGTACAAGGCAAGCCTGTCATCGTAAGAGCAATTGGTTCGCTCGTCTGCCCATGCGAATACCACTGGTGTGTCTAAGTCGCTATCTATCACAGCGATGATGGTAGTGAAGCCCTCTTCGGGGTCTGCCTCTATGTCGAACCACCACTTGCGTGGCTTCCACTCTGGCATGACAGGGACGTTGTCTATCAACCACCTGTCTGTGAATCTGATGTCAGCCTCGTAGGTCTTGTCGAACTCCCTCCTCATACTGATGATATCGAAGGGAGACTCAGCCTCGACCTTGACGAGTGGAGTGCCGTCCAAGCCCACTGATGTCTCATCGGTGATGACGGTGCCCGGATATCTGACTAGCAGTCTGCGCTTGCGGAACTCCCCTACATTAGCAGGAATCCAGAAGTAAGGCTTGTAGTGCCTGACACTGTCCTCTATCAGAGTCCCGTCAGCATCACGATATCGTGTGTAGATAATGGGAGTCTCGCCGTTTTCGTAGTAGTCATCCACAATCATCTCATTCACCTCTCTTATCCATCACTAGTAGTAGGTGGTCCTTCTCGGTGTGACGGAATATGCACACGAAGTCATTGGCAGTGTAAAGTTCTACCGAACCAGCAGGTATCATGTGCAGCACTTGAGGCAGCCAAGACCCGTAGTGGGACTTGGCCTCGGGACCGTCACAGTCCTCCACGTCTACGCAGATGGACATCGACGCACTGCCACGTGCCCCTGCAGCGAACTCGAGATGCTCTTCATTGGGGTCGAACTTCATCGTGACAGGGGTGTCCTTGCCAATCACTTTCTCTACTGACTTCAGTTGAGTCAAGTCAGCCACTTGCAGTCTCCCGTAGCACGTGAGTGCCTTGCCTGCCCATGACTTCCAGTTGCTGTTCTCTGCATCTGTCACCAACGCCATGGCCTTGGTCACGTTCTTGTGTGAGGCTACATAGTCGGTGGTAGGCAGGGTCAGTTCAGTCTTGCCTGATATGACCCTCAAGGTGCTGTTCTTAGGCTGCCACAGACTCACTAATGCGTCCTGTGGTAGCGTCTTGACGAACGTCAGCAGTTTAGCCAAGTCGGCTATGACTATGTCACCAGCGTCATCCACAGTGGCACTGATTCTCGTGTGCAGCATGTGTGTGGGGAGAGCGACCGTCCCAGACAGCGACATCTGTGCTGCCTTGAGACGTAGGTCACCCACTCCCGGTCCGAATCCTGTCAAGAATGAGATGAGGCCAGCCTTGCCGAGACTCACTCGGGTGATTCTCTCACCCCTTTAGAGCAGTGTCCCAATTCTGGCGCGGCCTCGCATGCGTCGTGTATAAGAACTTTTCGGTCTTCGCTATATTGCTTCTCTAGCAAGCAATCGCACATCACCGGGTCGAAGTCCTTCCCATGGAGAGTGTCAACTATCTTCATTAGCACTCCTAGGCCGTCACAGCGCTCACAGTTATTTTCAGGTATGATGAGTTTTCGTGACACTCACTCACCCTTCAATTCGGGCAATCCGTTCCATTTGTGATTCTTGTCCTCATAGGTCGTCATGACCAATCTGGTCTTATTCAGAAGGTCTGGCCGACTGCGAGATTTGGTGAAAGTGGCCTCATAGCGTGTTTCGCCTGTCAGACGACCTTCGTCATCTCGCACGGATGTGGATTGCATCTCCAAGACGGTATGTAGGTAGTTAGCGGTCTGCTTCTCCCATCTGGGCTTTCTGTTGCCCGTCATACTGCCGTCTTTTGTCTGTTCGTAGTTCCAATGGGTCTCGTAGTAGACATTGACACCATGTCGGGTCAATTCTCTGCACAAAGACGTCAATTGATGGAACCGAGTGCTGCGTATCTGCCAATTGAACCTCATTCCTACTTTCTCATGAGGGCTGATTTTCGCCCCTATGCCGTCTGGGGCTGTTCCTAGGTCTTCGATGAACATACAAGCACTCGCTACTGAGTCCCAGAGGTCCACAGCGGTCACTAGGACAGTGTGTAAGCGCTCTCCTTCGTACTCAGCGCTATTCTGGGCCTGAGCCCATTCTAGGGCTCTCCTGCCTATCGCCATGACCTTGTCATGAGTAGCAGGGTAGTTGTAGGCCGTTCTGGCCTCCCCTTCCATCACCCATGGGTTCTGACACTTGAACTCAGAGCGCCTGTCTTGGTAGAAGGCGTCACGGAGTTTGGCGCCGCCACCATCGAAGTCTATTACGAGGCAGCATTGGCCTTTAGGGATGCTGTCGAAAACAACTGCTGTTTTGCAGGTTCCGTCATCCCCCACCACTCCGCCGAACTCACCTGTTATGGGTGCTATTTCCTCAGCGAACCACTCAGTTTCCTTTGGTTTCTCCTGCATGGGCTTTTTCGTTTCCGGGGTCATTGGAGTCTTAGCGACGTTATGAAGAGCCTCTTGGACACCTTCGCCCAAGGACTTCTCCTTTTCTTTCAATGCTTTGAAACCGCTCATTGCCCACCACCGCCGAACTGGTCTAGGCTCGTGTCGCCACCCTCACCGGCTGGGATTGCCAGCCGAGGAGGGACGTAAATGCCCATGGCCTTCATGGCAGGGACCTGCCCGTCATCAGTGGCTCTCACACCGAGCCTACCGAAGATGTAGACCGTGGACTTCACTGCATAGGGCTTCCACCCCTCACGACCCTCGTAGTCGAATGCGTGACACTCGTCACCTAGGAAACCATGTACTCTGACAGTGATTTCCTTCCTCCACATGTCATTGGCGAACTCCCTCTGTAATTGGAAGGAGGATACTCTCATGCTGAAATCTTTGCCGTATGGGTCGTACTCAGTCTCATATCCGGTCCTGTTGATGTCAGTTACCTTTCCCTTGATGCAAACGAGAGGACCAACGGGGGTGTCATAGCCAGATACCTTCTCAGATTGGTTCTGGTAGACCTCCATCAGTTCAGTCAAATCAGCGACATAGGAATCCATGCCGCCCATGAGAATCTCTCCCTTGAGGTACTGCCTGTCGCTCTCTTCCACGAAATCGTCTGTGTAGACTACGTTGGCGAAGAAGTTGTTAGCAGCGCGATAGGAGTCCTCCCAACCCTCAGTGACAGTGCCTTGTGGGCGTAATTGTATCTTACACGCCTGCCCTATCCTGACAGCCTTGGAAACGTCCTCTTCAGTCGCTCCTCCTACGTCAATGCGTATGGCCTGCATGTCATCGGCGTACATCTGAGGTTCGTTCCCGTAGAACCTGTAGGTTCTGCTGAACAGAGACGGTGCGATTGGCTCTCCATGTCGTGCCCAGTCAGGGTTGCTTTGCAGCAAACAGAGAGTCATCCCACTGTCCCTCACTAGGAACCATGGGTCTTCACCCTCTACGAACCTTTCTTGCGTGGAGGCTACTATGCCATTGGCCTTCTCAAGCATCCACACACCATTCTCAACGAAGGCACGTGCTATCCTCCCACCATTGATGGCGTTAGTGAGGTCTTTTCTGGCCTCTGACAGTGCCTGCTCTCGGATGTTGGCTCTCTTGTCGCGTATCTTTGGCTCGATGGCTATGAAACAGCCTACCCACTCGACGGTGCTACCGCCGGGAGCCTGCATGACTCTTCTCTCAACGACGAACGTCTCTGCTGCGTCAACGAGGAAGTCCTCATCCTCTTCGTTTGGGTTGACGATGCCGAGATGCTCCTCGATGTAGTCGAGGTACTGCTTTGCTGCCTCGTCCTCTGACACGCTGTGTTGCTCAGCGTACCATCGCAATCTTTCTTTCACTTCTTCCGGTAATTCATTATCACTCATTTTCTTCACTCTTCCTTATCCCACAAGGAAGCGAGACTACCCACGAACCAATCAACAAACCCCTCGTAGCCGAGGGGCCATTGATGGGCGGCCAGCACTGCATCTCCCCAGATGCGGGAATAGTGATGGAACCTAGCAGGCTCCATATCAAGTTGTCGCACTTTATCGTGCAACCTATTTAACATTGAAATGGTAGAGACTCCGGTTAGTATGAGCAGTTCCTTTCTCAGACTCTCCCAATCGCCTCCAACGATAGATAGTGAGGGGTTTGCGTAGGTTTGTGCGGTGCTCCCTGCTATGGCAATTAGATTGTCCACACTAGTCGCTCTCTCCATGGCTCTGCTGATTTCCCTGAGGTCGCCGTTCCATGCGGCTGCCACTATGGCTGAGTGCTCTGTGGTAAGGTTAGGGAACCTTGTCTGCAGTAGAGTCAGTACCTCCTCTGCGTTGTATGGTCTGAAGTTGAATGCCAGACAGCGTGACTTCAATGCGCCTGTGATGTTCGCATAGTCGTTCGCTGTCAGTATGAATAGAGCATGGCCAGTCTCTATTATGCGCCTGAGAGCGTCCTGTGCTTGCTTGGTGAGGCCGTCAGCCTCATCGAGCAGAATGATTGTGTGGTCGCTGTAGCCTCTTTGTGTGGCTACTTCCTTGACTCTGTTGCGTATGAAATCTATACCACGCTCATCAGAGGCGTTGAACTCGTGTATCTCAGCCCCTACGTGACTGGCAATGGCGTGGGCAGTGGTCGTCTTGCCTGTTCCGGGTGGGCCGTGCAATAGCAAATCTGGGAGGTTGCCCTCAGAGAGCATCTCTTTGATTGCACTGAGGGGGTGTTCTGCATCGTGAATCATGTCTTCTAACTTCATGGAACCCGGCCTCGGGCGAAACAGGGCTATAAACATT
>Ga0098043_1000080_pt1 | contig 29898 bp, 46 predicted proteins | sample 9B_taG_FD_92581 | JGI IMG/M metagenome (GOLD analysis project Ga0098043, IMG submission 92581) | Marine viral communities from the Subarctic Pacific Ocean - 9B_ETSP_OMZ_AT15188_CsCl metaG | ecosystem: Environmental > Aquatic > Marine > Oceanic | place: Subarctic Pacific Ocean | collected 2015-01-10 | reverse complement strand
CATTGAGGCTCGCAGATATGGTGTTCGTTACTTCGGTTATTTTAACTACTTGGTCAGCCATTATATAATTTCTGCTTTGATATCAAATCTTAATCTTATTGAGTGTATTGCCTCAGTAGAGGCCACATCAGTATCTGTTATTTGTAAGTCCCCAAAGACTGTAACATCTTCATTAGGCAATGCAGTTGCTTCAGCACCACTCCAATAAAGAACTATGTTAGGTAAACTGCTTGTGCTTCCAATGTTTGGAAAACGTATTCTACCTGAAGAGTTTTGATTACTACCACTTGTGTTGCTAGTAAGAGTATCTACTTCAGGTCCATTAAAAGAGTTACCTATCTTCCTACGCAAAACTAATTTTGCAGTAAACTGAGCATCTGAGGTATAAAAGTTTTTAGAAGGGACAACAGCCGTTTCATCATCTGCAATGTTTGCACTAAGGTCATTAGCACTAGAGCCATCAGAAGTTAAGGTAGTTGTTCCTACAAGTGCGTCTTGTGATAAGATAATAGTAGCCCCACTTGAAAATAAAACAGTAGTACCTGCTGGCATAAACTTATCCAAAGCATCAATCGTTACAGTATCTGCTCCTGCTGAAGCAGATCCATTTGCAACAGGCTTTGCGCTACTTGGGGAAAACGCTAAAGATACATTAACTGATTTACCCCTCTTTAATTCTATGGGTGATATTTCGGCCATGATTACTTAGAAGCATTATATGCTATAACAGCCCCACTAAATAATTTGAATTTAGATATCTGCCCATAAAGAGTAACTCCCGCAGGAACTGTTTGTGGATCTGTAGCTCCAGAATCTGTATCTTCAGCCAACTTTCTATCAGCATGCACAACACCCCCATCTTGACCATTGTCAGTCAGTTCGGGCCATATAAGTGTATGAAACTGGGCATCCGCTATGATAGTTATAGCACAAAATTCTCCTGTTATTTCAGTAGTTCCATTTTCAAAGACAGCTCCTGCTTCTCCGTATATTCCTTTTAATGTTCTATTTTCAGCCATAATATAATTTGTTTGTTTAGTTGTTAAAATTGTTAATACATTCCAGTCATGCCACCACCAACGCCACCAGGAGCTATCTTTAAAGTTGGTTTAGCCGCTCCCCTATAAGAGTCAGTATCTACTTCTAAAAGTTCTTTAACAGTCCCCCAGTGGTACTGAGCTCTTTGAATATCAGCGTTATCTTCTGATAACTTACCTAACAGAGCGTGTTTCAAAATAGCATTAGAAGGCATATGCACTAAATCGGAAGCACCATCTACGTCAACCCACCTACGTTTAAGTAGCATGTGAGCACTAGATGTTGAATTAGTACCACCTACTCTAAATCTTCTGTACCTTGAAGATCCAAAAGAAGTGTTTATTTCAGCTAGTAACAAATCTTTGGTTGAATCTGTGCTACCCCCTACTCCAGCAGGGCCAGTATAAACTGCTTTGACTATAAAAGGATAGTCCTCCGTTACTTTGTTCCACGATATAGATAATACTTCAGAAATATCTTGATCTGAGCTAACTTGATGACCTTGGTTCTGAGCATAAGTGGGAACTACACCAAGGTCGAAATCGGTATTTACCTCAGAAAAAGAAACTCCTTTCAGTTCTGTAGCCCCTGCTACAACAGCGGCTCCTGCCTGTGCAGCATCACTATGTTGTCTATACCTAATGTTTAAAGTTCCTGTAGGTGTAAAGTCTGTAAAGGGTTCTTTTACAGTTGCTATTACTATTTTGTACTGACTATCAGAATCAAGATCTCTATAAGTAGGAGCATAGCCATCATCAATGAAGGCCGCTATATTAGTTATATCTTGATTGTTGGTACCTAATATTTTATAATCATGCCACAAAGACCGTGTAGGTAGGGGGTTATTATCTAATATCCCTGCTACTATTGAGTCGGTGTCTTGTGGAAGAGATACATAACCATCCGAAGCATCTTGTGTATGCTCAACAAGCATTTCACGCCAATACCCCATCTTGTATATACGAGGCATAATCTCGTTTAAAGCATTACGGAAAGATTCTTGATTGGAAAAAGAAGCGTCTAAATATTGAGAATGGGTAGCAAATAGCTGTTCTGTAGTTTTGGCTGGCACAATACCTTAATATAAAAGAAAATAAGCATTATTCAAGGCTGTGATACTTCAGGTAAAACTGTCATACTCCAGTTAATATTGCTGAATTGTACTTGATCTACATTGTTCCCACTCACGGAACCTATCTTTTGGTGAAATGTTCCCACTAACTTATCATCATCCCTTTCCAACTCTTTGTCACCATTTTGAGTTAGAGCACCAAAAGGAACGTCTGTGACTCCTACTCCAATTCCAACTCGTTCTATGCTCCCTACTATATTTTGAACAACTGCGGAAGCATTTATAGTTATTACCCATTTAACGTAAAAATCTCCGCTAGAATGAGAAGACTCATGGTACGTGAACACAGTATTTGTACCATCATCAAGCTGAACAAACTTATTAAAAGTACCTGCAAAGTTTGTGTCTGTTAATGCGGGAGCCGCAGCTTGGCCTGTAATAGCTACAAACTTATGATTTACTGCTGAGTTACTGTTTGTTCCTGATGTACCAGTGACTTGTTTATAAGAGCTGCTTCCGCTATCTACTATGTTTCCCGTATTTCCAGTTATTCGACGACTAGCTTTTCCTTGAGAAGTATTATCATTATAGTTACTTACATCTCCTGTTGTTCCAGAAACACCTATAGAATGAGTATGGCTTGGTGAATTACATGAACTACTTCCAGAAATACCACTCGTACTTTCACTAAAGCTAAAGCCATGCGTGTGGTCGGGCATTACTAACCCGTCGTCGTTGTCATTTAAACGTGGAGTGTGTTGGTGCTCTGGTATTTCGTAACTGCCTTGTCCGTGCGTATGGCTAACTCCAGTAGTTATAGTTATAATACCTAACTGAAAAGTATCTATCTTTGCATAAACATTTCCTTCATAGACCCTAACCTTTGTAGAGTTATCATCAGGGTTAGTATGCTTCTCCAATTTAAAAGGGTGTATATAGGGAGCAACTAAACCACCACCTGAACTTGTCCTTCCTGAAGTAGATATACTACCTGTAGCCCCTTCACCGTAACTTGCATCAGGATTGCCTTTTGAATATTCGTTCCTTTGGTTTTTAGCAGTAAAATCTATAGAAGAATCTTCGGACGAAGTGAATTCTTTAGAACCACCTCCTGCAACTTGATTGCTAAAATCTTCTCCTGGTCTCGCCATTACGTGCCTACTTCTGGAATAAAAGCTGTTATCTTTTCTCTAAGATACCCACCCCTAAAAGGTCTTTGAGAATCTTGTATCACTAAAGAATCAGGCCAGTCTATGTAATTAGTAGCATTGTAAGTCCAAGTAGTTCCTTTATAAGTGTAAACAGGATGATCAGAACCAGTAGAAGCAAATACAATAAACCTGTCGTGAAGTGTTGGGGGGATACTTACACTTGCTATAGGGGATTGGAAAAGAACAGCTTCAGGATGCATTGGCTTAATTAAAGCTAATTCAGTGTCAGATCCTGAAGCGGAGGTTCCTATGTCCCACTTACTTTCTTTCCAATAAAGCTTAACCTCAACCCTAGTTGGTCCACTATAAGCACCCCGCTTGTATATAGGATATTCAACAGGATCAGCACCTCCATCACGCCTAGTCCAGCGATCAACGACAATGCCAGAAAGGACAGCGGGCCAAGAAAAGTTTTGGTAGGTAATGTAGGTATCAACAATATTGGTTGCATCAGTTTTAATTAATTCACGTTCAGCTACAGCATACCAGTTGTCTGATATCTGCCTACCTTCACAAAGAATACCAAATTTATCAGAACCACTAGTCACAATACTTGTACCAAAAAAAGGAGCTACTAAGTCGGGGTTAGGTACGTCATAAGTAGAAGTTGCCTCAGCACCTAAAGCAAAAGTTTGCGCTGTTGTTTTAGAACTGTTAACAGGTTTAGTAACGTCTGTCTCTCCAAAAACAAAAGTTTTTTGAGGTGTTTCTCCTTTATAAAAAATTGTTTCTTTAGCTCGAAGTGGTTCGTCAAAAGTCTCATCTAAATCCACTCTACGGATAGGTACTTTTTTAACGTAAGTTCTTTGTTCTACAACATACAAAGAATCTAAAGTGTCATCTCCAGAACGAACTTGTTTCTTTTCAAACAAAACATAAGTATCTGCTTCCTCAAAAGGGTCACTACTTGTTATGGGCATCTCAGAATTAACCGCAGGAGCAGCTTCATTGTACTCCGCACGAGGTATTACATAAGTCCGTACAACACTATCATATCTAGTACTCCCTACCCCAGCAGCTTGAAACTCCCAGTTGTAATCGTCTTGAGAGTCTTCTTCTTCTGAACCCTCACCTCTATCTTTTACATAGTACCAATATTGAAATTGACCTTGATCGTCATCAATATTTTTAATAAGTCCTAACTTAAAATTAGGAAAATTAACTGAATCAGGATGGGGGGTGCCATACTCTTGACCAATTTTAGGGTTGCCCTCACCATCTTTAGTAGAAGAACTTAAATTCCTACTAGCATCTTTGATTTCAACAACTACAAGATCTGCAACTTTAGGAGTTGAGAACTCAATTATACGCTGCCTTCTTGTAGAAGATATAGCCATCAATCTTTAGCGAGGCACACTACTTTGATAGTGTCTCCACTGTTAGTCCATGTAAAAGTTACTTTGTTGCCAGAAGAAATACTAAATCTAGGAATTAACAAAGCTGATCGAGAACTAGTCCCAGCGTCACCATCGAGAACAAATGTCCCTCCTAACTTATTAGCATTAGAACCACCTGTAGTTATTGTAACATCACCCACATTAGCTTTTGGCGTTTCATAATAAATTGCCACTACAGTAGCACTGTTAGCTACTTGAGCTCCAGCAGCGTCTATAATTTTTGATGGGCTGCCACTAGCCCCAACAGGATTAGAAGAAATTAAATTATCTCCTGCTGAACTAGTTGAAGCTATCTCAAGAGAACTTGTATCTATATTCCAAATAACCGTATTAGCTGTGTCTCCACTCGTAAGAGAAAAAGCAAATATACTGTCAGCATTTGTTGTAGTAAGTGCTGTAGTGTTTGTACCTCCTACACGTACACTACCTTCTAAACCACTAGTAGAAGTTACATTTGCGGATATCTGCTGTACTAAATTTATAGATGTTAGATCCATATTAAGTCAGGTTACTTAAAGATCTATAAAACTTTAAGGCAACTTCAGTTAATCCTAGCTCTCCAGCAGCTACAGCTTCTGCCATAACAGGGTCTTGTGCTAAGAAAGATTGTATATCATTCATTTTTGCCACATCTACCTCATCACTTGCATCAAAATCATCACCAAAGACAACTTCAAAAAGTTGAGACATAGATTCAGAGGAAGGCATTGTAGATTCAGAACTCTCTGAGGGTTCTTCAACTGATTCTTCAACTGATTCTTCAGCCATTTCTGGCATTTCTCCCATCAAAGCCGCAAGAATAGATTGCTCATCAATAGGTTGTTCTTCAGGTTGCATCTCATTAGCAGCTTCTTCAGCCGCGGCAACCCCTTCTTCGGTGTATGGAAAGTCTTGTCCTGCTACTTCTGGCATAATAATTAATTGGTTAGATAAAAATAACCCCGATCCCCTACTTTATCAAGAGGATCGGGGATTATTGTGATTTGTTATGTTACTGATTTACTCAGTCCCTGTAGTAGCAGAAACGGTGAACCCATCTGAAATAGATGTCACTAAATTAGCTACAGTAATAGTTTTAATTTTTTGTTGGGATTGATCGTATATCAAAATAAGATCTTGAGAAGCTAATGCAGTAGCTGTCCCTGCATTAGCAGCATCAAGTTCAACAGCGGATAAAGCTTCTAATATTGGCGAATCATCTAAAGTCGGCATAATTTTTTAATAGTTAAAATTAATATTATGTGGGGTTCCTTTTTACGGGAACCCCACTTTAGAATTAAGCAGCAGGTGTAGTACTTGTTCGCTTGAACAATATGACGTAACCAAAGTTAGTCTTAATTGGCTTAGAAGCCGAAGCAAGTATACCTCTGAAGAAACCGTTAGTTCCATCTGGGTTTTTAGTCTCTGAGCGGATGTTAGTCCACTTAAAGTCACCCTTGTAATTAACAGGATCAAATGACATTCCACTCACGTTAGTGATAGGTGCAGGAATCAATGACTCCATTACGTTATCAACAAGAACATAAGCTGCCTCAAGATCAGCAGTCTCATAATTAGCATTTGGAATGATAGTCTTAGTAGAACCATGATCATGTGTAAATGGTAGAACTGGAGTAAGGAACTCTGTTCCTCCATCAGGACTATCACTGATGTCTTTCAAAGTAGTGCTATAACGAGGAGCCAAATCATCAATCAAGTGATAGAAACCTCTAAAGCTTTTCTCTACACCTAATGGTGCAATAAGATCACTTACAGCAGAGTTGTTATAACGAACATCATCACGGAATCCAGCTTCTGTCATCAACTGATAAGAAGCTTCAGATGAAAGGACAACTGAGAAAACTGGACGACCATTTTCACGACCATAAGAGTTTGCACCAGCACCAGCACGGATCAACTTAAAGTAAATATCATCCATAATCTTATTGGAGATATTTGCATTAATATCAATTGTGCCATCATCAGGAGATCTATCTACGTCAACAGCTTCAGCGGCAGAACCCTCGACACCTGTGACAGTAGAAGAAGACGCAGTCTTACAAAGAACGATGTTATCAGCAAGTCTATCATATTCTCTACGATATCTATCTTCCCATGAATTACGGGTAGCCTCTTTAAGGAGGTCCATAATAGCACGAAGTTGCTCTGTACGATGAGCAGCAAAACGAAGTTCTTCAACATTAATACGTGGAGACTCAATAACAGCTCTCTTCAAAGAGTAACTCTTGAGCTTCTTAGTAAAGTCAATGACGTTTACATTTGTCTTGCCTGATCCAAAAGCAGAAGTTTTATCCTGTTGTCCTGCGGTATAACCAACAGAATCAGCAGCAGCAAGCTCTGTTCCAACAGCTTGCCAATCAACAGAAGAATCAAGTCCAGCGTTTGAAGCTTCTCCTAACTCTTTGTCTTTAGGACTAAGTGGAAGCGCACGGTCATAGATAAGTGTGCTTAGTGAATAGCCCATTCCTTCAGGGAATGTGCCTTGTTTAATAAGGTCAATCCACGGTGATGTGTGGAGAGTAGCCTTGTGAATATCTGCACCGATTCTGTTAGCCTCTTGAGTTAATATAACATCAATAGGACCAGCATTATCAGGAGATGTAACGGTATTTGGGTGTTCTAGAGCCATCTATTTTAATAATTTATAGTTTAAGTTAAGGCAGACCGCTCCCCTTTCGGTCGGTAAAGCGATCTAGTTCAAAATGTTGTAAATCCTGCCTAGAACTATTCAATGGCTAGAGCAACCAGCAAAATTTGATGTTAGCTATAAAAGACTGAACTAATTAATGGCTAGAGCAACCGACTCATATAACTACAAAAAGATAACCTTAAAAATATAAATATGCAAATAAGGATTAACTTGTCAGAAAAGCTAGCAATGTTGTCCTCTTATTCGGCTCATGAATCGTCCTGTGCTCCTCATCACTACTATGAATAGCAAGACTACAATAGTGGTCTTCAGCTTCTATTACAGTGCCATCCCTGTACTCTAAATAGCCTGCTCCCTCTTGGTCATTTAATAAAATTGAACAACCATAAGAACACCACGCCATATGATTCCTGCTTCCTGTATCAAGGTGCCAGTTATGTGGCTTTTGCCTGTTGCATTCTAGTTTTATATAAGAAGGATTATCCCAACTAACCTGAACCAAATTGTTTATTACACTCTTTATTTTATCAATTATGTCTTTCTTAATTTTAGGATGTTTGACTGAAATCTTTTCACCACTAGTTAAAGTTATAAGATAACCAGCTTCTTTAGGTGTAATAATATTTTTGATTAACTGCTTCAATTAACTTTTATTCACACCATCCTCAACAGCATCCATAAACGAAATAACAACAGCTCCACCTTTCTTGGCTTTGCCTTTATGCTTTTCATCTAACTCATCTTCGTGAACTAGACCTAGCTCTTTGAAGATTAAATGCTCCTCCATCGTATCAGCCATCATAGACTTTCCAGTCTTAGGCTCAAACATCAGATGAGGCTTAAACTCTTTATTGTCTACTTTCATGCCTTTGATTTTGAATAATTTGGTTTTGGTTTTGGTTTTGTTTTTGGTTTTTTAGTGTATGCCATGTTATTTTTTCTTTCTAGCTTTATATTTTTTACCTGTTGCCCTAATGAAGGCAGATTTTTCAGCTTTAGTATAAGGAGCTCTCTGCTCACCTTTAGCAGTAGCTTTCCTTTTTCTACGGGTTCCTGCTGCATATTTTGCAGAAGAAAGCATCTTAATCGCTCGCTCAGGGAGATATCTCTCTCCTGTTTCAGCAGAAGGCTTACCAGATTTAGTACGCCACTTCTGCTCTCCCCAGCGTTTTAAATTTTTCTGTGGCTCACGTAATGCCATTATGTATAACCTCCACCTGCTTTTTTATATGCTTTAGCCAACATCTGAGCTTTTCTTGCAGACCATTGACCTGAATTACCACCTTTAGAACCCGCCATAATACGTTTAAACAATCTCTTACGCATTCCTGGCTTGGTATAATTACCAGCTTCGTTAACCTTTGACTTTTTTTTCTTCATTACCAAAGTTTCTTACACGCCCAATAACGAGCACTTAGTTTATCTTTTGCGGTAGCACAATTATGCCTAGCCCTAAAGTTTTTACGCCTCTTAGGATCTTTGTGCTGCCTGAAATCTTGATAGTCTCTATGCCCAAAGCCTATCTTACGGATCTTATCACCACTCTTAGCTAATACAAAAAACTTCTTCTTACTACCAGCAGGAGCCTTCTTAGGTTTATTGAAACCAGGAAAGGTCTCACCCCTATAACTAATCTTACCAGAAGGAAGTCTCTTGTAACCCTTAGACATATTTAAAGGCCAAACTTGTCGCTTATTTCATCGGGTCTGTACTCTTGCAATAAAATTTCACTTAGTTGTTCACGCATTTCTCTCACGGAAGGTGTGTTTGAGGGTTTCCGCATGGATGATTTGTTCGAGGGTTTCCGCATGGATGATTTGTTCGAGGGTTTCTGCTGACGTTTCTTTTTAACCCCCTTGCCCGTTAGCAACTCTGAGAATTTAAGTGTTTTCTTTTTATTAGCCGCTCTGTCTGCACGAGCCTTTGCTTCTTTCTTAGCTCTTGCTCTTTGCTCTGCTGATCGGGCTTTCAGAAACTTTATCTGATCAGCCCTGCTTTTTTTAGTGTTCCCAGTAGCAGCGTTACTCTTAGGCATACTACGCCTAACAGCAGTGAGCTCATCAACTGTATTCTCTTTTGGTGGTTTTCTACGTCCTGGCATCATATAAAATACCAGAATTTATTAGCACTGCAAGTGCCTACTCTTTAACATCTAAACCAATACAAAACTTTGGTGGTAAAAGCTTTGCATGCACATCAAGGGCAACACGTACAGGAGCACCATTAACACCAGATGTAAACGGAACAGGAACACCTGCTTCAGCATTTATATTCTCACAAGAGATATTAGCACAACAAACGAAAAGCAACGCCACCAAACACATTAATTTATTTTTCATAATTATATTATATTCAAGTTGTTATAAAAATCAAGAACCTAAAGCAGCAGAAATAGCCTGCTCAAAGGACATATCAGAAGATATAGGAGAACCAGAGTCAGATTTTGGTGAACCAGATAACGTAGGCTCCGCTTCCTCATACTCAGCTAGCTTATTCATCAAAGTCTCAGCCTCTTTACGTGATGTTATGTACTCCTTCACAATTGTAGGTAAAATCTGAGCAGCAACAGAATTATAAGCAAAATCTACAGGGTGAATCACATCAGGTCTTAACTCAGAAGCTTTAGCCTCAATATCAGACATGTTCACATTTTCAATCCCATTAAGGAATGGTAATTTTTCTTTTACTTTTGTAATCACATTACGGGTTACATTAGCCCGCATAGCAGCATCTTCAGCCATCTTAGCGTTAATCTTTTCTTCTTCAAGCATCCTAGCCTCATTTAAAGCGTCAGCGGCATACTCATGTAACTCATCCCTACGCCTCATGATAGGGTCAAGCTCATCAATAATCCTATATAACTTAGCTTTATCCCTGTCCCCCATGTCTGTTAAATTCTCAAGAATAGCCGCATCTTGCTCATCTGCACCCTCCATTGAAATAATATCTAGCAGCTTATCAGTATCAACATCATACTTTTCACCTATCTCATTAACACCATTTAAAAGAGCACCTAAAGGCTCAGTTACAGCTTCTTGGTATGCTTGAGTAGACTCCAAATCACTAAAAGATTTCTCATGCTCATACATAGCCAAGGTCTCTTTTAATTGATCAATGTCTTGGTTATCCACTAAACCAGACATCTCTTTCATCTTCTGCTCCTGCTCTTTAACCGTCTGACGAAGCTGATCCATCTCAGAACGATTAGTCTTCAACTCAGTCTTCAGTTGTTTAAAACGATCAGCAGCTTTAGGTGTCCAATCATCACCTATATCCGCTGTAAGCTCATCAAGGGGGTCAACGTCGGCTTTTTTAGAATCCTCGGTCGAATCATTTTCCGTCGGTTCCGATTTTAACTCCTCAGTAACATCGTCAACATTTTTCTCTTCAACAGGCTTCTCAGGTTCTTGCTCAACAGGTTGCTCTACTGTCTCAGGTAGGCTACCCGATTCAAGCCCTCCCAATGCCTGCTCAAGGGCATCAGAGAAGCTTAGGTTTTCATTACTCTCTGCAACCCCATCAAGGGCTGCTTCAGGCTTAGGTGCCTCTTCAGTGGCTACTGCGGTGTCTGTATGTGTGTCCATTCTTCAGGTTGTAAATTAGGAGTTTCTCCTTTTATTTTGGTTAGTTTTCGTAAATCCGTAAAAGCATCACAGTAACCAGCGAGCCAGGCATGTCTGCTGCTATTTGCATCATGACTATCTCCGATTGATCCATAGGAGGGTCCTGCAATATCTTTGAGGATTGCAACCGCCGTCTGGAAAGCCTCAGTTTCCAAGACATTTCGCAGTTCCTCAATTTTTTCGGCATCATTAAACCACCACTCCAAAGGAATGGGGACAGTTATTTTCTTAGGCATAAATTCTAACTAAAAGAAGACTGCAACTTTGCAGCATTCTCAGCATCCCGAATCGCTTGCTCCTGCTCAAACTTAGCCTGCTTGATACTCATATCAACTTCAGCTTTCTGCTGTGCCATCTGCATCTTCATCTGGTGCTCTTGTACTTTAAGATCCAACTCACTAACACCGCCTTGTGGAGCTCCCTCCTGTTCAGCTTGCTCTCGTTGCATCTTCTGTACTTTCTTAGATGTATTATTAATCATCTCTTCGGCATATTGTAAAGCTTGTTTTGCCTCAGAAACCAAATTTTCTTGCGTCGGATCTCCAGCCAACATCTGCAACGTATCAGAAATATGCTGGTAAAAGGACTGAATTATAGGCAACGCCTGCACAGGATCAGCAGTACCAGTGTCCAATTGCTCAATAATCTGCATCAACGCAGGTATGTGAATCTGCATATGTGCACCATGCAACTCGTTACTCTCAACAGGCACAGGCATACCAGACATCATCTGCTGGTTCTCAAAGAACGCAATCTTATTATCAACTGTCGGCCTCTCCTGCTGCATCTGTGGAATATACCTATCCGCTAAATCATGCCCAACACGAGTAGAAACTATATCACGAGTAAGGTTCTTACGCCCAACCTCATCAAACGAACCCGATATAGCCTGCAACTCTCGAAGGGCAACCAACCTATTGGCATATGATCCATTACCAATAGATCGGACGGCTTTTGTTCTAGCCAAATCCAAAGTCTTAATAAATGATTCCGATACACCCCTCTTAGCACAACGTACGTAAAACTCATTCAACGCTTTGTCCCGCTTAACTCCAGTAACAATCCTCCTGACAATCTCTCGAAGTAACCTGTTCCATGATGCATAAAACAGGTTGAGTGCTGCACCCGACAGGCGAGTCTGCACATCCATGTCTGCAACAACTTGCATCTGATTCCTGTATGGTGAACTCTGTTGCCCGTAAGTGCTAACTGTATCAGTGTTCTGCGCTAACTGATTCGTTATATCCTGCAACGCTGGAGTAACAGCAGTACTCAAATTAGGAACAGCCTTCTCAATAATATTTACGCCTGGTGACAATACAGCATAGGCACCATAGTAAGTGAAACCTAACTCATCCATAGCACGTTGACTGTCTGGCTGAATCATAACAGCAGACCCTAACATTGCACCATCAACCATCTGACAACGTAACCTGTTGCTGGTTTGAATGTGGTTAAATATCCTGTGCCCTAAACCACGAATAGAATGATAGGTACCATTAGAACCAACGCCATACGTAAATAAAATATATGCCTGCTCTGGCTTCTCATAACGAGATACTTTACGATACATGAAATCTTTTGGAGAAGTCTCAGAACTAATGTAATGAGATATCGAACCATCAAACTCACGCACCCAATAATGTAAAACGGATACTGTAGGGTTTTGATAACCTTCATGGATGTCATTGTTTTTAAACTCTTGCTGTAGTGTCTCCCAATCATCCTCCAAAGAATATGACTTTCTCCTACCACTACTATCCGCATACTTCATAATTACCCGCTTGACCTCATCAACATTCCAGCCAACCTTCTTGGCGATGTCAGGGTTCTTAATAAAAGAAAATAATTCATGCAAATGATACTGCCTCCGACCTACTGCAACATCAATCATGTCTTCTGAAGCAGGTGACTGTCGAGGTATCAGGATGTCGGCAAAACCCCCGACTCTGAACCTCCAGTCATCTGGTGTGTCAAAGTACGAAACACCCACGCCATGCTTAATGAATGTGTTGCAGAGGCGAAGATAGCTACTATGGAACTCAGGCCAACTACGAAGCATATGAGTGATCTCCTCCGAAACAATATCCTCTTGCGCTTTTATTTCAGAAGGCTCCCCCTCAGTACCTTTTACTTCTACCAGAGTTTCCAAAGAAGAATATAAATCAACGTATGCAGATAAAGATACGTCGAGTAATCTTTGGGCTTCCCCGAAATTCAAATTAGTCTTTAAGCCCTGACCACTAGTATTTAACTGCGACTGGTTATATGGACTAGCCCCGTCAAACATAGCATCGACACGAGCTCTGTTAACAGAAGATCCTTCATCGGCTTTCCTTAAACCTTTGTAAATAGATATAGCACTGGCAACGTCTTTTACCCTTGAAACAGGAACCTTGCCATCTGGTTCCAAATTACCTAAACCATCTAGCTTGTTTATCTGTGAATATTCTGTTGACATGTATGTTAAATTTAAAGCTTTTTTCCAATGCTTCAAGGGCTAATGCTAACCCCAAGCCTGTTCCACCAACTTATCAACATAACGAGTTCTTCTCCTCCCATCAGCCAAATACAAAGTCACTGTCGGCTTTCGAGTTGTTTGGTTAATTCGTAACAGGTAACACTCACCTGCTCGCCTGCCACGTTTAGGTGGATCAACACAATAAACTGCTCCGTATGGAGTTATCATATAACGAGGGAAATCAGGGATAACACGAACATTAAAGTTGTCTTCGATCTCTTGACGCTTGAGGATATATTCTTCTTCCCCAAAAAGCCGCCTAGCAAGGGCTTCTGAATTAACAACGTGTTTGCGTTTATCTTTGTCATATATTTGAGCATACCACTTCGGGCCACGTTTACTAAGTTTAAGCTTTTTACCTTTCCTATAAACAAAACCATGTTGATCTATCTCATAGAACAAAGTGTGTGGTATAGGGATTCTTTTTTCATGCGAGTTTATTTTTTCTTCTAGTGTCATTTTCTGCGTGGATGACGCTAACACAGAAAAGACATTGACGCTACCCCCTATATAAACTTTTTTCTAAAGGCCGTATGTCTTTTCTTCTGTTAACAGAATAAATAACATACGCTCTTTAAAAAACTTTTCAGTCTAATTCTAATGCACAAGTATCCAAACTGTATCCAAAACTATTGTTCAAAAGAACTATTGTTACGCAAATAACGCATTAAGTCTTTTTTGCATCCGACTTTTTAGAAAGTGCATTTTTGCTCCTTTTAAATTCAGATCTTTGCTTTTTTATCCGATCTTTGTTTCTAGAGTAGTAATTTTTGTTGTATTGCCGTTGTCTCTCTGCCCAATTTGGGTCTTCTGCTCGCTTGAGCTCCTTTCTGCGCTCTATTAACTTCCTGTTAATCTTATAATATTCCTTCTGATACGTTAATCTTTTGTCCCTGTTTTTAATGTAATACTCCTTCTTTTTAAGTTTATCCATGCAACATGATGCCCACATCATTTAAAAGTGTCAAATTTTTTCATACACGTGTATATATGTATACGGAGCGTGTCTAAAAAAATAGGGGGTGTAGGGGTGGCGTGTCAACTGCTTCAGGATCAAGGACTTATGTAACATTCAGCACGTTTCATGATGCAAAAAAGCCTTTAAAAATAGGGTTAATAGATATTATCAATATTACCCTTATAAACCTTAAAGAGTAGACAATAAGTAAAAATAATGTATAGTAGTAGGAGTGAATGAAATCTAAGTAGTTCATATAATAAACAAAATAAACCTAGAATATAAGTAAAATGGAAACATTAGAAAACGAAGTAGTAGTAGAAGCCCAAACAACAAATTCAATTAACCTTAATGGCGTAATTGATATTATAACAGCAAAGCAAAAGTTAATGGTCAATCTTGCAAATGCGTACAATGAGTGCAAAAGAGCTGATATACTTGAAACTAAGCAAATAGCAGAAAAGTATACGAAATCAGGTAAAACTGATGGTCATGCCAAGGCTTCATTCAAGAAAGTTAGCGAATGGGATTTAGACGAAAATCTAATGAAAATAGCTAAGAAACAAAAGGCAAAATATGAGTCATTGTACCAGTTATCAAGGGACAATAACCTAGCTGATGCGATTGAACTTGTTCAATCATTAATGGACTAAGCAAAATTAAGGGGATAGGAGTTTAATAGCTTCTATCCCCTTTTTATTTGTTACCAGACTCAAAACTCAATCCTAGTAAATTGAGTTTTGAGTCTGGTAATAGGTGACTAGATCTAGATGTTGATACGTCAATATCTAATCTCGCAATCCTTAATCATATATTGATACGTCAATATCCTACCAGTGCTAATAATCAATTGATTGATACGTCAATCAATTGAACTCAATATTAGCTATGAGATTCTAGCTTGTATTAATAGAATCAAATGCTCTATAGACTTGAAATGTTACGACATTCCAAGCTGTATCATTACAAGCGATATTGGACTTTTGACAAGTCCATCCCATACAGTTTATCAAGTCGATAGACTGCCCGAAATGACCTGAGCTAAACCCATGCCAGCATACAACTGGAGTGGAGTGTGAAGCTATTTTGTTCTACGGTCTGCCGTCATTTGTCTGACAATCAATAGCAGGAATAACTAGGAATGATCTATGCTCTGCCTGAGTCTGTTACCTTAACAAGTAACTAGGAGAAAGAATCTGTTTTGTGATCTTTTGTAACGTGCAACCTGCATCATGTAATATGTAGCACGACATGAAAGCATGATGTTCACGAGCATGGCATCCGTAAGGGTGTCATGCTTTCGACAGGTGTATTAGTCGAGGTGATTAATGCATCTGGTGAAAGCATAAGAAAGTAAAATGATAGAATATACAAATGTTGGTGATGCAACAAAGTTAAGTATCCGTAAGGATTATCTAAAGGACTGTAGTTCTTGGGATTTACCTAAAGAAGAGAGGTATGACTTGATCAAGATTCATTTGTTGATACAAGACCGTATGAACAAAAACTTGATGATTGATGATACTGTGTTGGATGAAGTGAAGATGTTCACATTAGATGAGATTCGTGAGTTAGTATGACTGACCCTCGTTCACTCAGGGACGTGCCTTGGTGTGGATGAGTGCCAGTTATACTGATGTAACTGGATAGCAAAACGCTATTATTGAATAACAAAAGAAAGTAAAATGAAACAAGAAGTATACCGTAAGATACCTGCACCTGTGTTGCAGGCTATCAACAAGGAAGAGGCTAAACGTCCGACTGACATCTGTTGGTCTGGCAAGCCTGTCAATGCTATCGATAGATATGGGTTACCATTTCCGATAGACATAGAAGCGTCTAAGAAGATGAATGGAGGTAACTCATGAACTACCCAGATGGAAACAAGCGAAGTGTGACTGACCTGATTACTAAGAAGGGTCAAGCTCACTTTGATAGGTGTGCAAAAGAGAAACGAGATGGTGAAGTAAAGCCGATCACTAACTTCAACAACTTGGGGTTAGCAATAGCGAGGGTGCTTGAAGCAGGGGAGAGAGCAATGGCAAAACCAAAGAAGTGATATGGATGGAGAAGAAAGAGAAGAATTAGAACTTCAATGGGTGCTTGAAAAGCACATAAGAAAAGCCGTTGATAAAGCTGACGGTTTATCGTTCGGCTACATAGGTAACTATGAGAAGTGGGGTGATAACCGTAAGCTTATCATCTGGTATGGGAAAGAAGACAAAGACGAGCCACGTCCGACTCTGTGGGAGCATGAAGCTAAGGATCTCGATAGAGTATCCTGTGGTATTGCCCTTGCATCTATCAAAGCTTATACAAAGGGCTATGATTCGGCCTCTGGCTATTGGGAATCAATGGAAGCAGGCACTAGGATTGTATGTAACAATAAAGTGTTCTGTTATGTAGATGATTATTAAAAAGAAAGGAACAAATGAAAACAGCACAATATAGTAATACCTTCTTTCCAAACGAAGGATCAGAGGAACCATTGAAAGACCTTGATGACAAGGTGAACTATGCCTTCTGGTATTTCGCTAAGAGAGTAGAAGATTCTGAAGACAGTGGGTCAGAGATGACGGCTGAAGACTTCAGAGCAGCTATGGATTTAATTGACGAGTTAGTTAGTTATATACCTGAAGAGTCGTTAAAGATCCCATACGCTAAGAAGTAAACAACAAACCTAACAAGGCATCATGTTACCTGTACCCTGTAGCATGATGCCTTTTTTATTATCTAGGGTAGGAGAAAACAAATGATAGATATAACAACGATGATACTAGCAACGTGGCTACTTGTATCGGTAGCCTTATCCCTTCTAGCTGTGAGAGGCTTGAAGAAATTGTGGGCATGGGATGACAGGCGTAGGATGAGAGCCCGTAAGAAAGTAAGAGTGTACAAAACGAGGCATGGAATTAAGCTGGAGAGATAAAGATTTTGACTGCCATATGATTTGGTAGTCAGATAAACAAACCTAAACAAAAGAAAACAATGAATATAAATACAGAAATGACAACTGCTAGACCTGCCGACAACCATGATATTGATGTGGTACTTGACCGTGTAAGAAACACACGTAAGCAAGACTGGGCATGCCCACGTAATCAAGTACGGTTACATTGGAATGCTGATGCCAGACAGTATCGTGTTCGGTTGGGAGACCAGCATGAGTTCAATACTAACGAACACTTCCAGAGCCAAGTGGCATCGAAGAGTGTTAATACTAAAGGTGTACCAGGAATGGTTGCCTATAGTAGGTACTTGAATGAGACAAGCCAGCAGGAGTTGTTGGTTGATAATGTTAACAAGCAGTTGGATCGCAGTGAAGACACTGCGTTTATCCGTACTGTTGTTAACGAGGAACCAACTGCCCGTGCTTTCCTATCAAACAAGTACAAGGTGGTTGATGATCCTGATGTTTTCCTTCCAGCGTTGGAAGTCATCGGTGATCATGCGGATAAGTTCCGTACGTTGGGAGGTCAGCGTACTGATAGTAAGACTTGTCTCAAGTTCATCAGCAGAGAGCAGACATATAAAGTTGGTAACCGTGACCTGTTTGCAGGTTTTCAGTTGACCAACTCAGAAGTTGGGATGGGTTCTGCAAAGTACTCAGCCTTCCTGTTCGATGCCTTCTGTGAGAATGGTTGTGTGTTTGGATCAATTGATTTGTTCCAAGTTAACTTCGTTCACAGAGGTGCCAAACTAAATACTAAGTTTGGTGAGGTGTTTGGTGATGAGTTTAAAGCGGCAGAGATTGCGTCCATCAGGGCATCAATCGCTGAGGCTACACTCAAAGCGTTGGATGATAGTTACCACACTAAGATTGCTACCATCATCGAGACAGGAGAAAAGCGGAAGATAACAGGGCATGTGCCTACTGTTATTGAGGAAGTTGGTAAGCGTGTGGGACTCACAGAACAAGAGAGGATAGATACCTTAGCAAACTGGAACTCTTCAGAGGATAACGCCTTTGGATTACAGGCTGCTATAACTGAGACGGCTCAAGATAGTGGGTCATTCAGTAGAAGGTCTGAGCTTGAGAAGGCTGGTGGTGAAGTGCTTGAGTTCTCAGACAGCTTATGGAATGCAGTGTCTGCATTGAAAGCACCAACAAAGAAGAAGTAAACAAAACTAATTAAGATAAGCCACACTCCTTACGGCTAGGGGTGTGGCTTTCTTTTTATAACCTAACAAGATAATAAAATGAATAGACTAACATTCGATATAGATAAACTGCAAGAGGTCATTGACTATGCAAGACTGAATCCCTTACGGGACAAAGAGAACAAGTCGCTGTGGCAATACAGCCAGTGTATTAATGGAAGAGTAGAGCACCCAACAGTGGTGTTGGTTGGGGATGAAGGAGTATACTACATGCCTGGTGGTAGTGGTGTGGAGTATGGACCGATAGCCTATGCTAAGGAGTGCAACCCTGAAACATGTGACGATTGGTATGAGACCAAGAGAAGCACTTGGGGTGGAGATGATGGCTCTGAGTCAATGGATGCTGATGATCTGGAGAAGATGATTCAGCTAGAGGACGTAAAGAACTTGGTTCTTGAGTTCACTGAGAATGAAATCAAATACATTCTTACGTTTGATAAATGAAACAACACAGACAAAAGAACATATGGATAGCCCAGTGTGAAGAAGTCTTTGATTGCAACGGGCTACTTGCAACAGGATACACAGCACATGAAGCCAAGTCAGCTTTATGGCGAGCCTACAAAGACATATCACCACGTTGGAACAGAGACAAGAAACAACACATCAAGTCCATGAAGGAGTTGAATGATTACTTTGGCATAGAGTTGCACAAAGTAACCATTGGGCATGCTTACTTTGGACAAGAAGATGACAGGGATGACCTGAAATATTATGAACACAACATCAATAAAACAAAAAGAAAATATGACATCAGATAGAATATACCAAGTTCACCTGCTACATGCTAACGGTGACGAGAAGATACATGCATGGTTCACGTACAAGGATGCGTTGAAACATGTAGAAGAAGAAAAGATAACAGCAAGAAAAAGACATAATAAAATAAGCTGTTATGAAATCATAGAAGACGTGCCAACCCCAGTAGAATACACAAGCTAAACAAAAAGAAAATATGACAACAGATAGAAACGTTAAGGACTCCCCCTTTAGCCTTCTCAGGTACGCAGTGCGTACTGAGGCTGGAGAAATACTAATAAAGACTCCCCTTGATTATTTAGATCATGCGTATGAGCTAATCAAGTGGAGAGTAGATGATCTGGAGGGAGCAGATCACACAGGAGCATCAGAAGAGATAGAGAATTTAGAGAAGACTCTAGATCTTTTGAATGACCTAGCTGTCGGAAACAAGTGGGTCTTGAGTAAACAAAACACAAAGAAAAAGATATGATAAACGATGACTACTTAGAATACACAAGCAACGGGATGCCATATGAATGGCAACTCTACAACCAAGATGGTGCAGCGTTCACCATAATTGTAAACATGGATGATCCAGAGAACATCCCGACAAGCCAACAGATTGCAGACGCAAAGAGTGAACTCATAGCAACCCAAGATGTAGTTCGTCTGTCTGTAGTACAATACAAAGATGGGGAATATAAACTAATAGAAACTAGAAAAAGAAAATGAGTAAAGCAAAACCAAAAGATGAAAAGCCAGAGGTATACAAGTTCATATTTTACGCCTGTAAAAATCCTTGGCACGAACAGAACGGCAAGAACCTAACGCATAAAGATGTCTTGAGTGATGTCATAGAAGTGTTGGGATACTGCGAGTCAATCATAGATCTTGATAAAGTACAGATGGATCTGTGTGAAATAGTAGAAACTAAAAGAATAAAATGAAAAAGAAGATACATATAAACCAACACAAGATACGAAGTAATGCGAAGACAGGAAGCAGAGAGCCTGTCATAACAGTGAAGACATACAAGGATAATACTTATTGTCATTCAGTAACCATCACTGAGCCATGCACTGTCATCTATTCACCAGACAAGCCATTGTCCTGTGGTGCAAAGGTGTGGATAGAGACAGAAGGTGAAGTGATATGCAACGAAAGCAAACCTAACAAATAATAAAATGAAAGATACAATAGACCCAACCCTAAATGTGAAATTAGAAATACCTAACAAGTCAGACATGGATGTATTCAATGACAGACACACCCGTCAGGGGTGGCATTTGCCTGACCCCCTGATTGCTCATCTGGATCAACCTATAATTGAATCAGTGCCCCATATAACAGTATACATTGCATCATATCTGACAGATATGTTTGCAGATAAATACAGTAAAGGAGAAGTTCAAAGTCCACCAGACTTAGGACATCTGATAGCTGGTTGTATAACCCCCCGATTAGGTTACCAGAAGTGTTACTACATCGATCAAAATGATTCAGTCATGGAAGGTGTACTCTTACTCTGTAATAACTATACCAATGGACCTGAGTTTATAGTCTCTAGGTTTCAAGGTTACCTGTTTGATAAGGGAGATACTGATGGGATTATATCCTATAACCGTAACCCCGTGACCAATGGTTACGAGCGAGCAATGAAACACGATGAGATATCAAACGTATACTGGAGACTAGATGGCTCACCACAGAAACGTCTAGCTAAACTGGAGGACTTTTAAGTAATGCCTAGTAATCATATAAGCAATGAGCCATACCATGAATGGTTGGCAGAACAACATAAAAAAAATAAAATGAAGACCTTTAAAACCTACCTTTCTGGGAAGCACTCTTCCGAATTTATATTTGAGTGGAATAATGGAACAGAGGAAACCTCAATCCCTGTATCTATGCATGGTGCTATAAAGCTAGCCGAAACATTTAAGGAGTTCGGTTACGTAGAGAAGCGAGGAGAGTCACTCAACCACATGTTTGGTGACGTGCCTAAAGCCCTTGATAAATTAACTGTTATTAAAGAGGAGAAAACAAAATGAGTAAAGAAGAACAAAGAAAAGTCATTGTATGGGATGTTGTATTTGCTTTAGCGGATGAGAATGGTGATGTCGTATATGATTCTAAAGGGGAGGTAGAAGTCTACCGAAATAGAAACGCTCACGACAAGGGTGATTATGAATACCTTGCGGATGAACTTAAACCAGAGGATCTAGAGATCCACGATTACTGTTAGAAATAATCTTATGAACAGAAAGCAACTAATGCAGTTTGCCCGTATGGTGCAGACTGAAAATAAAACATGGCCATTAGAACAATGGCTAGACGAGAACGTCCTTTCCGAAAAGGGAAGTGACATCACAAAGGTTGGAACGTGGGCTTACTATGCTCACAAGTTCCAACGCTTTTTAGATACAGGTAGACCAGAGTTCTCCTTGTTTGTCGATGGCAACAAGAAGCTATCCTTCAAGGCGTGGTCTGTACTACCACTAGTCTCCTGCCCTGGTGCAGGAGAGTGTGGCAAGTTCTGCTATTCCTTCAAGGCATGGCGATACCCTGCTGCCTTCTTCAGACAAGCACAGAACCTGTGGCTCCTGAACCATGATACAGGAACCATTGAACTTGAATGGGAGTACCTACCTAAAGACATAACTGTCAGGCTATATGTAGATGGTGACATCCATGATACAAAGACACTAGCCTTCTGGTTCAAGATGTTAGAGCTACGACCAGACATCAAAGCTTACGGGTACAGTAAGAGTTGGGACGTGTTCTTAGACTGGCATGAGGTTGGTCAGCCATTCCCACCTAACTACAAGCTCAACCTGTCGAGTGGTAGCAGATACAGCGAGGCCACTCGTAGACAGATGATGGAGTTGCCATGTACTAGAGGTGACTTCCTTGCTGTAGCAATAGATAAAGTTGCAGCGAAAGCAGGATTCAAGACACGGGAGTATACGAAAGCAGTGCGTAATGCAGTAGGCAAGCGAGTGTTTGTATGCCCAGGAACCTGTGATACATGTACACCAAAAGGCCATGCCTGTGGATCAGAATCATTTACCAACGTGCCAATAGCTATTGGCATACACTAAACAACAAACCAGAAAGTAAAATGAAAGTAAAAAACATAACAAGAGAGTTCCTCAAGGACTTCAGAATACAACTCGACCATGTTCTTCAAGAGCTAGGAGAGAAAGAAGGAATCAAACTAACGGCAGGCCATTGCAGTTATTCTGATACCTACTTCTCTATTAAGATAGAGGGGGCAATTGAAACAGAGGAAGGGGTAGCCACAACTAAAGATCAGATAGCGTTCAAAGATAATGCTGAACTCTTTGGCTTATCCCCTGATGATCTGTTCAAAACCTTTGAGACAGGTGGTAAATCATACGAAGTATGGGGGCTCAAACCTAGATCAAAGAAGTATCCAATCTTAGCTAAAGAGATAGGAACCGATAAGGTCTACAAGTTTAAGGAGAACACGGTCAAATTTTATTTAAAATTACAAGAGGCTGAAGTAAAATAAAAGCATTGAAAACTAAGTAGGTATTCAATAGATTCACAGAGAGTGCACCTTCTTGGTTTGGTTCAGGAATAGAGTCGGAAGAGAGTTCCGAACGACTGGTTTTTAGGTTTACTAGTCATTTGAACACCTGAATCAAACCATGAGGGTGCACTCTTTTTATTAACCTAAACACAAATAATATATGATAAGAAAAAACCATGCATTTGAACGAAGCAATTACTTTGCAGTAGAAGATCAAGATAAATTCTTTGCTGACATGGACATTGCAGGTATCAAATGTTGGGCGCATGTATCAAAACCACACAAGGTTGCCATCTCAGCAGACCCTGCAACAGGAGGCACGTTTCCTGTATTGATACAACGTCCTAATGAAGAAGAGCTAGAAGGTTTCTGCATCAGAAATACTATACGTAAACATCTGGTGTGGGGAGATACAGCTATTCTTGTTGGTGTTATGTCAGGCAATGATGACCATGTAGATGGTTGGGCTTGTATCATAACAAGACAATACGAACCTGAATCCATAACCCTTAGTGAGTGGATTCACAAAACACTAAATAAAATGGAGCTTGATGCTTCTGATTTTATCAACTAATATAATACAAAAATGATACGGATAGTAAGAGAAGTAAAACCACAAGGTCTTCCAATTATATACGATGGAGTATGTGATAAAGATGGTGGAGAAATTACATTCAACATCTACCCAATAATAACCAAAGCCAATGGTGTTGAAGTCATTGGTGAACGAGTCCTATACGGCAAAAAAAATAATGATACTAAAAAAGAAAACTGAAATAGACCCACACAAAATACTGGAGGCTGTGTCAAAGGTATGTGGTTACAGCGTTCAGACGCTACTGAACTCAAGCATGCACAAGATAACACCTTGGACTGCCATCGCTATGTACCTTGTTAGAGAAGAAGGATTAACATACAGAGAAATGGCTGACGTGTTTGACAAAACACATGGCTACTGTGCGAGGCAGTATGGCAAAGTTAAAACTTTGGTACTACTGCAAGGTGTGCCAGTGCTACAAGAAATAAGAAATGAACTAGAAACAAAATGATAATATTAATAGGAACAATACTGTGGTTATTATTCTGCATCTTTATGTGCAGGTTTATGGCCATGACCAAAGATATAAAGAGAGATGTCAACGATACTAAATCAAAGACCCGTTGAATTTTTCTCCTTCAAATCTGTAGCTCTTCTCTACGATGGTAGTAATGAGATATGGAAAGTTGTGGGGGTAAAAGAAAAAGAACCAAACACAATCATATACCAAGGAGACAATGAAGAAATAGCAGATAAATATTTCAACATGATCCTTGAGGATGATAAGCAATAACAACAAAAAAATAGAAAGCAAATAATGTGGATAATACCAAAGAATATATCAGACACCTATCCCTCTGTAGTGGTTACGAGGGAATCGGAAGTGGACTCAGAAGAGTTCTCCCTGATGTGCGAGAAATCGCTCATGTCGAAATCGAAGCCTTCGCTATCGCCAACTTGGTTGCGAAGATGGAAGCGAATAAAATACATCCAGCACCTGTGTTCACGAACCTTAAAGAATTCCCATTCAGAAAGTTTCGTGGATGCGTTGACATCCTCAGTGGTGGATTCCCCTGCCAACCTTTCAGTGCCGCAGGAAAACGTCAAGCAACAGAAGACCCAAGACACTTGTTCCCCTACATCCTCGAAGGAATCAGAGAGTGTAGACCCAAGCTCATCTTCCTTGAGAACGTCGAGGGAATCATCAGCAGTAAGACAGCCGATGGAGAATCAGTTCTCAAGTATGTCCTTCGGAGCTTGGAGGAGTTGGGTTATAGAGCAGAGGCAGGAATATTCTCAGCGAGTGAAGTCGGTGCCACGCATCAGAGGAAGCGGGTATTCATCATGGCCTACAGCGAGGACATCAGACGCAGAAGGGGGGAGGATACAAACAGAGCTAACGGAGAAGGGGTTCAGAAGCAAGAGGAAGAAGAGCAACCAATGGTTCGGAGCGAAGCTGAGAGATGCAGTGGAGACACACGAGAATTGGGCGACCCCCAACACGATGGATGGCATGGCTCCAAGATCGGAAGAAGCCTTGAGGAGGCAGGCAACTACAACACGCAAGGGCAGGAAGAGCCCTGCAAACTTGAGAGAACAAGTAGATCCGAAGGCAGTGGAGATATACAAGGAGGAGAATTGGCCAACGCCAACCGTAGCGGAAGGAGGAAAGATTGGGAACAACCCGAACTATGGGCAGTTGGGACTGAGCAACCATCCACAAGTACATGGGTACGAAGTCCAGAGGAAGCCATTACACAAGGACAGGAAGGGCTTACCGAAAGCTGGCCAGCCAGACCCAACAAAGAACAGTTCAAGTGGGAAGAGCCAAGAGTCTTGGGGAACTCCATCAACAAGGGACATGAGTCACCCAGGAAAGAACAGCAAACAGAAGAGGATAACTACACAGATAAGCAACCCCAACAAACTCAACCCATCATGGGTGGAGCAACTGATGGGATTACCTGTGGGGTGGACCCAGCTTCCAACAGAATGGATAGACTAAGACTGTTAGGTAACGGTGTTGTACCACAAGTTGCCGAACGAGCGTTCAGAGTATTAGCAGATAGACTATGCGTATAAGAAAGTTACGAGCCTTCCTTTATAAGGATGGTGATAAATGGGTAACTTTAGTTGAACCACAAATGGAACGCAGAGTATACAATAGTTACAAGCAGGCGATGAGGGTAAATAGCTACCTCAGACGCACTGTAATAAGAGAAAAAAGCTATGATAAATAAAACGAAATGACTAAACTAACAAGCCACATAACAAGAGAAACAACCCTAGATGGAAAGCAATACTATGTCACACTGGATGTGATAGATAAAGAACCAATGCTCCTCTTCAAAGAGAAGGGGAAGCGAGGTGCACCACGCAACATGAAACCCTTAGCAGAAATCCTTGATGAGTTAACAGGGGTACAGGTAGCAGGCAAAGGTATTAGTAGTAATGAGTTAGCAGAGGAACTCAAGTGGGCAGATACTTTCTATGTTACCCATGAAGAATCAGAGGGTATCATACGGAGTATCAAAGTTGAAGATGATTCAGGCAACAGGTATCATGCTACAGTTGACAGTTGGAAGAAAGGTTAATCTCCTGTCACATCTATTGTTTGACCATACTCATTGATAGCTTCTCTCCACAGACGTAATCTGTCACCCACATCAGGGTACTTTACAGATACTTTCCTGATAGATTTCTTAATACTATCGGAGAGTTGTGGTGAGCGTATCTTACCAGTGCGTCTAAGGAGAGCAGCATCTGCTTTAGTAAGTAGCTTATCAAGTTTGTTCCTGTAGTATTTATCTGACACACCTAAAGCTTTGAGTCCGTTCTCGTAGTGTAAAGCTCTGTCTGCTATAGTCATCAAACCATCTATCTGATCAGCTACTAGATCTTCTACATTCCCTCTGGACAAAGGTCTATCATACTTGAGGACACCTTTCTCATAAGAGAGTTGTGCTTTCTGAGCACTTAACTTCCTGAATATCTTATCAGCAATTTTGTTAGGGTCTATCTCGTATGGTTTAGCAGGTAAGAATTCTGCTAACAACATTCCATAAGGTGTCTGTAAGAATTCTTCCCTGTCTGCGTCTGCAGCAGCAAACATTTTAGTACGTATTCTCTGCACAGTTGGTGGCTCATAGCCACTTTCAAATACGTGTAAAAACTTTCTAGCTAAGTTTTCCATCTCACCATCACCAACTTTAGAAATGGTTTTACCGAAAGAATCTTTATCATTAATAGCTTCGATGATAGCTCCAGTTGATATCTGACCTTGAAGGAATGGGACACCAATGAAACTTTTTAGTAGCAGTTCAGTAGCTTTCTCCATGTTACCCCGTCGAGCATACTCAAAGAACCGTGCACTACCATCTGTCATCTGGGCAAAAGGATTAACGAATGTAAAGTCCCAGCTTAAAAGTTTATCACCGACACGAGTGTAGAAGAATGTATGAGTCTGTGAATAGTTTGGAGCTGCTTCTCTAAGTACTTCTTCTTCCTCGTCAGTAATGTTGAATAGATTCCTGAGTATTGCGGGTGCAATATAACCAGCACCAGCAACAGTAGTTGCAAAACCTGTAATTCTTCTAAGCCCTCTAGCTTTTAACACAGCGTTTCCAGAAGCCATCTCTTGAGTAGCTACTTTAATTGTGTTGTACATTATCCTTGGCACCTCCATGTAGAATCTAACGAAGGGGACAACAGCCAAACCAAGAATAGAATTCTGCATTGCCTTAGCAGCAGGGGTTGTCCGTACAAAAGACTGAGATGTATCTAAGACTTTGTGAGCAGCAAGCCTTTGAAGTTGTCCAAGCGTCTTTTCATGTAAATCATCCCCATCTTTTGCTACCTCTTGAGCTTTCTTAAAGGTTGCTAACTCTTCTTCAAACCGTGCAATCTTGTAGAAAGAATCTACTAAAGCTGATTGTTTAGCTAAAAACTTAATTGGTTTACCTGCAAGTTTACCTAGTTTATTCAGGTTTTTCTTATTAGTGTTATCTATACTATCAAGTAAAGATTCCTCTGTGATTTTATTGTTAATCAAATCACTTAAAACCTCACTCGTTACATCATCACCTATAATAAATAATCCTTTTAATAGCTCTCTGTATTCCTCAATAGAGTCAGGAGTGTATAAAGATCTACTTGTTTTAACCTGATTAAAAATTCTAAATGGATTCACAAAAGATCCTTGGGCAGGACCAAAGAATAATATATTAGACACAACATTTCTAATGTAGAACCCAACATTACCTAAAGTTTTACCTGCCATAGCATAGCCTGTTAAACTACGGGCAGCCCCATTAATATTCTCCTCAAGTTTTTTAGCATAGCCTAAGCTAGCCTTATCAGCAGCTTGACTTCTAAGTGTGTTGATACCATCTATTGTATCTTGTTGAGCAAAGAGTTTCTTTCGTTTGTCATCCGTATCTATAAAGTTATTAAAAGGATTAAGTTGGTCTCTTCCAGACCTATTCTTTTCAGGTATTGATGTCTGTACTCCACCTATTTGGATACCATTTTTTGGATCATCTACTCTTATCCAAGTTCTCTGTTCTTCAGGGCTAAGAGTACTTAGTTCTTCTGGGGTTAAGAACCATCTATCACTTATTGTTTCTCCCCTCCTACCTGTATCAATAATATTTTGAAAGAAGTTATGGTTATTAAGTATGTTACCTACATTTAAAAATGTATTTATTAAATTGAAATCTGGTGTTTCTACTTCACCTAACAAATCTCTTATGTATTTTGGTAGGTATTTTTTCTGACGTAAACTATCAACAGATCTATTCTTATCTAAATAAATAGCATTGCCATCTCTTTGATTATTGACCTCTGTTTGATAGTAATACATGAAGTCTTCTAGAATAGATTGATCATCATTTGTAAGGTCAGCTTCAATCTCAGCCATGTACTTACTATTGTTTTCTATAGCTTCTTTTTTCTCTCTAGTTGTTAAGTTAGTCCAATCACTGTACTCTTCATACTTTTCTGGATTCCGATCAACCTGTTCTATCTTACGGTTAATCATCAAAGGAATATAGTTGGCACGTAGTCCATCAATACCATCTTGTCTGATTTTAGCAAAGTGGTCATTCTCTGGGAATAAAACTTTTGAGATCCAACCTTCATCCTGAAAGATCTTATATGACCTTGTTATGTATATGCCTAGTTGACTAGTAAGGTGTGCGTTAAGTTCAGGACTTCTTACGCCCTGCATCTCAGCAAACTTTTCTGACATCTTATCTATCTTAGCTCTAAATCTCTCAAGTATTATAGCTAACTTTTCACCATTAGGAAGAGACCGAATCTCTTCAAGGGCTTGTTGTTGATCTTCTTTTATATTTTGAATAACATCAGCCTTTGCTTCTGAAATAAGCTCTTTATATCTAATTTCAATTTTATCAAGGCGGTCGTTATACTCATCTTTACTTAAAGACCTTTCAGATAAATCTCTTTGATCTTCTTCATACTGATTTATTATTTCCTCTTTCCTAACTTGAAACTCTTCTGTCTCCACTCCTGAAGCATTACCTATTGCTTTCCTGAGTAAACCTATTGGGGTATCCTCTGTGTCAGGGAATACATCATTGACAGCGTCTTCATATTCTTTTTGAAACTGCCCAAGGGCCTCCTCTATAAAATTTTTATATCCTTTATGTTGTAAGTATAAAGCCTGCAACCTTGGATCTCTTTCTCCTGCAAAGTACCTATGTTTAGGTTTCTTGTATTTACCTAAAGCAGCTACAGGTAATTCAAGTAATGTTATTACAGGCTCGAAGTCTAATTTGTTAGTTATATCCTCAGGGCTCCCTTGTTGAGGTGCAGTTGGGGCATCTCCTGGGCTAGCAGGAACCGTAGTAGCAGGAGCTGATACTTCACCTGTCTCATAATCTTTTTGATATTGTTCTATCAAAGCTTGCCCACCTAAGTCAGGCTCATCAGGGTTGAAAGTTATATTCCTTTGAGCTCTAACGCCCCCCTTAATAACTCTTAACTCACTGACTACACGATTAACCATAAGGGCTATGGTTGGATTCTCCCTATTAAGTCTTTGCCCTGCGTATAACCTTGTAAGTACTTTCTTAAAGAAGTTCCAAACGACTGCTTTAAATGTAGGTTCAGATCTAGCGAAGTGTCTGTCTTGAGTTATAGAACTCCCAGTTAAAGTACGGAGACTATAGTTAACAAGGTGACCTTCAATAATTATTCTCGCAGCTTCTGTTCTAGTGTCAGGGTCATTTAATGCTTGTCTAATCTCTTCTTGTTTAGCTTCATCAGTAAACACATCATCGATGTAAGTGTCTAGTTGAGCATCAGTCATTGTAGCAACAGAAGCATCAAGATCTGAATTAGATAAAGCTCTCATTGCAGAAGCACGAGCCATAACATTCACAACCTCAGCATTAACTAAATCAATTGCTT
>Ga0098043_1000079_pt1 | contig 29940 bp, 48 predicted proteins | sample 9B_taG_FD_92581 | JGI IMG/M metagenome (GOLD analysis project Ga0098043, IMG submission 92581) | Marine viral communities from the Subarctic Pacific Ocean - 9B_ETSP_OMZ_AT15188_CsCl metaG | ecosystem: Environmental > Aquatic > Marine > Oceanic | place: Subarctic Pacific Ocean | collected 2015-01-10 | reverse complement strand
TATCACTATTAAATGGAAATACTACTTGATTATTAGGAAAATTCCCATACGCTTTTGTTTCTTGATCTCCCTGTTGTCTAAAAAAATCTCTTATATTATCTGTCAAACCCATTTAGGTTACATCCCATTTTGTCTTTTTCACTATCCCATGTCTTGCAGCATAAGACAATGCATCTACCTGATCGTCATGTGTACCAGACGGAAAACTTACTAATTCCTTTTCAAATTCTATCAACCAATTCGCATTTTTCAAAAAGTAAATCGTACCATTTTCTACACCAGCTGCAGCAGGAACTGATCTTGCTGTTTTAGATTTATCCGCTTTTAAATTTCTTATTGGTAATCCCTGTCGTCTAGCCATTTGAATAATACCTAATCCGAATGATGAATCTTCTACTCCAAACCATGCTACATTCCAATCATTGATAGTTTTTTCAATTACAGGAAGTAACTCAGGAGCTTCAAGTCTTTTTCTGAATACATCAAGAACTAATAATTTACCATCTTCAGTAGTACCAACAACCATAATAACTGAATAATCTGCAGTTTCTTTTATTGATAATGCAGTGTCCATAGTTGCATATATTGATAGATCTTCTTTATCATACAATTTACCATCAACTAAATATCCGTTCTTTGTTTCTTCATAATACTTAAACCATTCTCTTTTAAACATGTTTCCAACTTCTGTAAACTCTGCTAAGAACTCTTGTGCATAAACAAGTGATCCTAGTTCTTCACGTGCTTGTTCTAACTCTTCTGAATTTATACGTGGATTATCAGACGTTTGAAAATGAAATACTTTCCAATCTTTTCTTCTTTTAGCAGATTCAAACAGATCAAAAAACCAATTAACAGAATTAGGAGTAGAAATAAATAATGCTTTACCAAAACTATCTGCGAGTATTGGTCGAACAGTATGCCATGTTTCTTGATCCATATAAGCTGCCTCATCAAAGATCACTAATGAAATACCACCTGCTCCTCTTAATGATTCAGGTTTATTAGCTGATTTTATCTGTATAGATCCACCATTCTGTAATACAATTCTTTTCTCTACTTCTCTAATCTCTGCATACTCTTCCGGTAACTGTCTAATTAAAGATTTAAGATTCAACCAAGCTTCTAAAGATTGAGGATATACAGGAAAAATTAACCATACTTTTAATCCTTTCAATGCTTGATCTACGGAACTTACAAGAGATAAAGTTGATTTACCCCACCTACGTCCAGCACAAACTATTGTATATCGATTTTCGTCTAACGACTTAATTACATCTATCTGACCTACGTGTAAATCAGGAGGAGTTGCCTCAATAGTCCGTATCGCCATCCTGTTCCCAATCCCATTTAAAATTGATCTGTGGATATTCCACGTTGGTAACTTGTACCTGTGGAGATCCTATTCCATAGATCTGTGCTATTATTTTATAACAAACGTCAAGTAAACCTTTCAACTCAGTAGGATTCATCTGTCTTAGATCCTTTTCGGATATTTCGGAGATTATATTAAAAATTACAGGTTTTATCTCTTCTGCTAAATCTCTAGCAGTTTCTCCTACATAAGATAAAACTGTACTTATGATCTGTTCATTCTCTACTTTATTAATTGCATGAATACGATCAACCCAATGATTTTTAGATGAGATCTGTTCTATTCTTCTATCCGTAACTCCGAAGAACTCCGAAACTTTTTTAAGAGATCTTTTCGCTCCTAAATCTTTGTAATAAACAAATCTTTTATAGTCAATATTGGATTCTCCTATCTGTTGTTGATGTGGAAACGGGATATGCAAGTTATCTAAATAATCCATGATTTATTATATCGTATTATCTTTCTTTACAATGTTCACTACCAAATTTGCAGTTACATATTTGAACGAAAGATCCGTCCTCTTTAAGATAGATTGTACAATTAGCCATTCTTTCTAAAGTTTATCGTAAGCAACCATATAGCTAATGTAATAACAATACCTAATCCTGTAATTCTTTGTGCAGCTCCGGTTAAGGTAAAATATGAAATAATTAGACCAACGAGCGTCCAGCTAAGACCTACTGTCTCTCTTATGGCTTCAATAAACCATTTCCATATCTTTTCTATCAAATCTCTCTCCTATAACCCATACTAAACATAGATGCAATTCTTACCAAAATTGTTGGAATAACAACCTCTTGAGATTTTTCTCTTTGATCCTGAGTCATTCCTGAATTAATATCTTCTATATTTATATCTGAAATATCTACATTTACCAAACTTTGAATAGGATTTTCAAGAAACTGTTCAACCTGTACTTCCACGATAGAATCAGCCAAAGTGTATGGCATCAAAGAGTCTTTTCCATTTTTTATACTTCTTTCAACATATTCCTCAACAGCCTCTTTAACAACAGTATTATCTTGATCTTCTAAGATCTCAGATATTATTTTTACGTCCTCAGTTTCTTCAAAACCTAAAACCTCTGCAACTGTTTCTACTTGTTCCTCCGTTAATTCTTCAACTGTTTCTGTATCTGTTATCTCTGTAACTACTGCTTGAACAACTTTTATTGTTTGTATGTCTGCAGATTCTAAGGATTGAACTCCAATCTCTGACACCTGTTCAACAACAGTTACAAGTTCTTCAGTTTGCAATGTTTCAACAAATTCTTCTACTTTTTCTTCTAGTTCTTCTTCGTAGATTTCTTGTTCTTCTACTGTAAGTTCTTCCAACTCTTCTTCTTCAAGTATCTCTATTTCTTCTTCCAAAATCTCTATGTTTACAACTTCTTCAATTATCTCTTCTACAACATCAACTATTATTTCTTGTTCTTCTTGAGTAAGATCTTCTATATCTTTTTCTTTGATCTCTTCAAATTCTTCTTTCGTTATCTCTTCCGGAAGTATTTCTTCTAAGATCTCTTCTTCTATTTCTTCAAGTATTTCTTCTGTAAAATCTTCTTTTTCTATTATTTCTTCGTCTATTTCAATGATTTCTTCAGGTAATTCTTCTTCTTTTGTTTCATCTTCAGTAATTATGATTATATCTTCAAAATCTAAATCTAACTCAAATACTTCTTCTTCAACTCCGAACTCTTCTTCAAAGTCAATTTCTTCAAGTTCAATAATGGTTTTAATAAATTCCTCTTCTTCTTCTTCAGATTCAAATTCAAATATCTGAAAGTTTTCTTCAAGCTCCAATTTTTTTTCATTAATCTCCATCTGTTCTTCAAATTCAAGTATTTCTTCCTCAGATAAATCGATAAGAGTATCTTTATATTCGATATCTTCATTCTCAAACTCCAATTCAAATACCAAATCATCATCCTCAAAAAACTCTTCTTCGGTATTGTATTCTTCTTCATCTATTTCTATTATACAATCCCCGCGTTCTATTTGTTCATCTGTCATTTCGCAACCATAATTGTTTAAGTTGTCGTATCTCTGTTGATCTCTTTCAACTGTTCCATCTTCTATTTCTGATTGTGTATATTCAACTTTAGAATCTCCAATAACAATAGTCCTAGATTCTCTCTCCCGTCTTTCAGAATCTAACTCCCAATATCCTGTTTCTTGTTGATTCTTATCTCTTTCCCAATTCTGTGCAGCCACAACTCTTTCATTTTCTTCTCTACTAGATCTTTCTTCGTTAGTTTCATAAATACCGGTTTCAATAAAGTTCAATTCTTCTTCTGTTGGAGGCAACGTTGTAGTAGTTGTTGTTGTGGTAGTTGTAGTAGAAGATGTAGTAGTAGTTGGTGGCAAAGTTGTAGTTGTAGTAGTTGTAGTAGTTGTAGTAGTAGTAGTCGAAGATGTTGTAGTTGTACTTGTATCATTACAATTACTAGACGGAGCAGACCAATTCCCTAAATTTACGAATGGAAGTTGATTAGGTATGTTTATCGTCTGTTCAGTTGTTAATGTACTGTAACTATTATCTGTATCGTTATCGGATCTTATTTGTGTTCTGAAAGTACCATAAGGATTTTCAAAGTAATATTGTAAATTTTCTAAAGAAAAAACATAATACTGCCACGATAAATTATTACCATGTCCAAAAGATGTTGCAACACAAAAAGATGAAGTTGTGTCAATAGAAGTATCTCCAATAGTAAAAAATATAGTATATTTTTCAGGTGGACTATCTTCAAAACCATCAGAAGAATATATTCCAATAGTTAGATCTCCTGAAGATGTATCTAATTCAATCGATTGATTATATGGAGGCTGTGTAGGAACGTGATCTGCAAAAGCTATTTGTGGACATATCAAACACAATACAAATATTAATCTACTTAACCTCCTGAGCAACAGCCCTGTCCACAACAGTCCATAATATCCTCCACTACATCATCGCTTGTAATAAAACAGAAAAAGAAATGATTATGCCCATATAACTAAAAAATTCTGTTTTTGATAACTTTGAATTTGTTTTTTCATGCAATTCATCAATACGCCTGTTAATCTCTTGCTGGCCTTCAATTACCATCATAATTAATTCTTTTGTAGTCATTCCATTATTTTCTGCCATGTATTTAATGTACAGGAAAGATCAGATATTTTGAAATTTTGAGTCTATCTTTTGTTTGATCTTCAATAATGATACAACTTCTTTTTAGTACGACATGGACTATTCCGTATCTCCATATAATATCTTGTGATTCAGGAACTAAAAAATCAGTACCAGCTTCAACAAATCTTACTTTTTGATTTGGTTTAATTTTCATCAAAATCGTAATGCATTTTCTTTGCAGCTTTTCTGTATTCCGATTCCCTTATTGCTTGAGCTAGTAACTTATTTTCTTCTTTTATTAATTCTTCAAAAACACTAAATAAAATATTTAGTAAGTCATCATAGCTTATACCCCATAAAACTTGATTAGAAACAGGAGTTTCAGTTAAAAGATTAAAAAGATCTCTTCTTGTATAAACTATTGACCATTTTGATTGGATTTGTTTGACGTGTAGAGTAAATTCAACTCCTCCATAATGATCAAAAAATATATGATGATCTCTTATTGGATCTAGTTCTTTTTTATTGACAATTCTGTTCCACAAATTAAGATCCAAAAGATGTTTTTTAACAACTTCATAACCTCTATTTATATCATCAGAATAAGGTACTGCGTTCATAATTTGGTGCGATTATTGATAATTTATACATAAATAATCTGTGATCATGCATATCACACTTCTTGCCCTGTATTTCAATGTCAAAACCATTTACTTTTTCTGTTTTAACCTCTGATACCCTCTGTGCATAATCCTTTATAAAATGTTCTCTTAAAAAAACAGAACTACATACCCAAGTATCTTTATTTCTTATCAATATTTCTTTTACTTTGTTTCTATCTGACACTTCAACCTCCCTATCCAAATAGATTCAGTTGTTTCTCCATTTTGTCGAAATCAACTTCGTAATTTTTATTTTCTCCTTTAGGATATTTTAGTATCTCTAAACGAAAGTTTTTCATAATATTCTTTTTTTCTGTCTTAGATCCTATGACGTAGATATAACGATGTTTACCCTCTATATTTACTTTTCGTAGATCATAAAACTCTATAATATCTTTATTAGTTACATCAGGTTTACCTAGTTGTTTTTTAAAAGTAGAGCTATGTTTCTTATGTCTAAAATTTTTAAAATGAAACTCTTTACCATCAGGATAACGATATTGAGTTGTGTTTGAAGATATTCCGGTATAGATAAAATTAGTCGCTTGATAAATATATCCATGATGGCCACTATTTGGATCTGCAAAACTAACAATAATTGTTGGTTTAGGTAATAACTTAAATGTTTTCGATACAAAAGTAGATAAAACGTTTTTTGGTAAGTTATTTTCTGTTATTAACCTGTTAAGTTCATAAACGATAGATTTATAATCTTCTCCCGCTATTGACGCTGCTAGTGTAGCCGATGGAGACATTCCATAAGTAACAACACCTGATATTATTCCATCAATATAAAGTCCATAAGCATGTGATACTTGACACATTCTTTTTGCGTAATGTTTATTTAAAATCCAATCACTATAAACATTCTTCGGTACTTTTTGTACTGATATTTGCATAATATACTCTCCCATCGTTAGACCATTTCTTTTGTTCTTCCCAATAAGTAACATCACAATCCGAACAAATAAATCTAAAACCTCTAAATATTGTTCCTCTTTTCTTCCATATATCACATTCCAAACATAAATATCTAGTTAGACTCATATTTACCCCAACAATGTTTAGAACTATTCCAATGATGCCATCCATCGTTATAAGACAACCATCTAGCAGTTTTTACGTTTGTTTCGGGATCATACATATCAAGATCTCTTTTATATATATCTTTTTCTAACCAACGTTCTGTCCGTTCATTAAACTGAAATAAGCCCTGATCACGTGATCCGTCTTTGTTTATTCCTGTAGCTTTTGAATATCCTGAACTTTCACAATAAATTATGGTAAGTGCAAGAGCGGTTTCTTTTTTTGGAAATGTGGAACTTACCAAAGGAATCCACTCTTGCACCTCCTCTATTATCTGACATTGTTCAACGACTTGCGGAATGTCGTTAACTGTATTTAGGTTAAAATGAATATCAGATAACAAACTACAAGTTAACAAAAGATCTAACATTGCAAAAGTGATCACTCTTCTTCTCCAAGTTGTTTTGCACCTAGTTCAAGTTCAATACCCATATCTACATTTTCTATTGAATGTTTTTCTTTTTCTAAATCTTCTTTTAAAAACATTTCATTTTTAATCTTCCATGTTGGATGAAATAAAGATTTATCCTGTTGAAACATTTTATTTGCTTGTGAAATGTCTGATACTTTATAATCTTTTTGTAAAATAACCATAATTGTATAAGTTTTCATAATGCCCATTCATTTACATATTTTTTATGTTTTCTAGGAGTACCATCAAGATTCAATCTTGCTTTCATCATTCCCTCTACACAATGACAATCTTCAGTATATATTGTCATGCCTTCTTCTTTTTGTAACAAATATACTTGTTGTCTTACACGAGTTACAGACCGATCAAGAGAACAAATCTCTCCCTCTAGTTCTAAAACAGCTCTTACCTTTTGTAAATTTGTTATTTTGTTATTAATTTTATACAATTTTCAACCTCCTATTTTTGTATAATATATTCTTTTCTTTACTCTTCTCTACTCTACTTTGTAATATCATGAGTTGTAACATCGTTATAACACGTAACATTACTTAATCTCATCTTTTATTTCCGGATATAACTTTTTTTGAAGATCTTTATACTTCTTATTAGTTTCTTCCTCTTTCTTTCTCTGTCTATATTCTTTTTGTCTTTGTGCATTCATCTTCCTGTATTTATCAAGTTGTGAATACTTATCCTCCCAATCGTGAACATAATATCCTGATTTCTTCTTATCTATAAAACCTGAATCAACCATACTCTTTAAGAGGTCTTTACCATCCCAAACTAAGTCTTTACATAGTTCAGGATGAGGAATAAAGCCCGGTTTTTTTCCATATTCAAAAGAATATGCCCAAAGTTTTACTAAAGCTCCTATTGATTCCATTTGTGATAATTTATTCATGTTAGCAAATTGAACTAATTTAGGATTTCTTAACAAAGATACATCTACTTGAATCCAAGACATCACTCTCCCTTATCGTCATCTATTGATGACAAGTTTACAAGATCAGATATTTTATTCTTTATACTTTGCATATTATTTATTGATACATTTTGTTTACTGATATTCATTTCTCCTAATGCTTGTGCAGTAAACATTCTTGCTTTATCCATATCATTTCCGGTAACACTAAGAGCGTAATCTTTTATGTTATTCATAATATGTTGTTTAGATTCAGATACATCAGTAGCTTTTACTCCTGCATCCTCTAACTTCTGATCCAAAGGAGTTTTCTCTTTTGTATAACCCTCATACTTGTATGTTACGTCTTGACGCGGTTTATTTACAGTTTCCTGCGGCTTTTTAGACGTTTCTGTCTTGTTTTGGACTATATCCTCCATCTCTTCGTATAATGGTTTTTCAGAGAATAAAACCCTTAAACAACGTCCTCGTGCGACCGATTCTGCCTTTTCTAATTTTTTATCTCTTACTATCTTTTCTGCACCATGTCCTGTACAGATAGGATCAGAATCTCCATTATAGAAAGTCGCTTTAAACACAACTAGATCTCCCATTTGATTTACTAATTCTGTAATTAGTCTCCCCTCCGGATATTCTTCATTCATTCTTTTAATTAGATCATCTACTTTTACATAGTCTTTAAGATCCATTTTTTACCTCCTTATTTTTTCCTAAATATTTCATAGTCCTACAACCATCCCAAGTTGCATTACCCCACGCAATATTTTCCGCGTATTTATATCCTCTGTCTGTTTCTATTGTATAGAAGTGGATATAACTGTGTTCCACATTCCAATATAAGAACTTATACGTCCAAATAAATTTGTTTGGTATTTTGTTCTCAAACATCAGATTTGTTTCCAATCAAAGTCTAGTTTATGTTCATTGTCCTTATACCAATCAACAGTTCTATAACCATTTCTTATCGCACAATCAGTACAAACGTTAACTTCAATCCCATGAGTATTATGATTCTCAATATACTCTTTTGTAGTTTCACAATATTCACACATCAGAATATATTGTTTTTGTCGAGAATCTCTCCTTTTTGTAATCTAGTTACAAAATCAGATTTATCCTCTAGTCTTTTTTCTGTGATCCATAAAGATATATAACAAAATGTAAAAATCAAACTAATGAATCCATACATTACAAGAAATAGATAAAACCATTCTTGAATCATCATTTCAACCTCCTTTTATATGACTTTAACTTACTTACTAGACTTTTGTGTTCTTTTTTACCTTTTTGTAAAATATGTTTATATTCTTGATCCTCGTTTTCTCTCCAACAAGTAACAATATCAAACCAATCTCTATCAATACCGTAATCAATTTCTTTTAATATAAAATCCATAATTAAAACATCTTTTTGATTATCAATACTGAAAATACAATGTTTATCATGTTTCCAATGGTTAGTGTGATCCCAATTAAAAACCTTTTTGTTAAAGAAAGAATTTATATCATCTTTAGATATGTCAATTAAATTATCCTCTATATCTTCTTCTAAGTTGATAAAATATAATTCATCATCATAAGGTATAGACCACGTTGTAGAACTCATTTTAAGTTTCACATCAACCTCCTTAAAAATTTATTGGATAATGACAATGTTCACAGAAGTAAACCTCATCCAAAACATTTTCACTACCATCGAATTTGATAGTTTCTTCACAACATAGACAATTAAGAGTCAAACCTTTTAATTTGTTCTTTTCTACTATGTCTTGAAAGAATAATACATTACTCATTTCAACCTCCTATATATAAGATTACTACATAATAAAAATTTTGTCATTGATTTTAGAAAAATTTTGTCAAACGTATGTTATATAATATAAGTGTTTCTTTAAGGAATCGGCTCCCTTATCGTGTATGTACGATTGGTTTCAACCTCCGTACCCTTTCAGAAACACAAAAAGAGGAGATTTCAAAATCTCCTCTTTTTAATTTAAGATCCTAAAAAGTCTATTGCTAGATCCTTTTAAGTTCTTCCTCTAATTCTAGTAAAAGCTTGTTGTTTTTACTATTCATATACTTGATGAAATCAAACATCTCGTAATAGAAGATCTTTAACAAATTACGTAGATCTAGTTTGAATTGCAACCAAGTTTTGCTCAAGCATCCTCAAAGGTTTGCTTTGGTTTATATTGTTCTAGCCCATTTTGAAGAACAGAAAGAGCGCTAGTCATAAATGCGACTCCCACTAACTCCATTACTTGTGCGTCTATTATTCCTGTGGAATTTGCAAGATACAAACTGATAGCAGATTGTAAACCTGTTCTAAACGCTTTATTCAAAACGAACAACCAATATTGTTTATTTTTCATAGATTTCTCCTATTTGATTTATTGAGCTTGAAGTCCTTTTAAGATTAAAGCTTTCCTGAGAGCACTCATTTCTGCTTTTACCTGTTGTAGTTCTTCAAGTACAGAATTATCAGACGGAGGAGTATAATCAGTTGATTTATTAGATACCATGTCTCCATCGTAATCAATATAATTAACTGTTACTTCCTCTCCGGATTCAATAACAGGAGCTACACGTTTGTAAACTTCCTTATATGCATCCGTACTTCTTCCAATAAAATTATCTTGTGAAGTTTTTCCTAATAAAAGGCAGCCCGCCGTATCGTCATCGTCATTCCCGATATGCCAAAGCACGTATTTGAAATCCTTGACATTATCAACATGAATCATGCCGATATGATCACTAAATTTCTTAGAGTAACGCGTGTGAAAGCCGCCTTCTTTTCTTAATGATAAGTTGTACTTGCCTGATGGGATTCTTGTCTCGCCCCATACTTTTGTTGTTTGTTCTTGATCTTCTAAGGTGTATGCAAGAAATTCTCGTTTGTTGTTGGACACGTCAAAGAGGATTCCATTTGTGAAATCATCAGAACTGTTAAATCTTAATACTTCAAGTTTCATAATTTACCTGATAACGTTAATTTTACTCCATTTCTCTTCTCCACCCAAAACTAAGGTTAAGATTCCTGAACTAGAATTACCACCATAAACATTATCAAACCATTGTGATCCTGAGTCTAAACTAGGTGCAGTTGCAATAAGTCTTGATCCTCCTGCGTCGAATACTGAAAATGTATGGAAATGTCCCATGAGTAGTACATCTGTATCTGCAACCATAGATCGTGCAAGTGATTGATTAGCTAACCAATTCTTAGATTTTGCTTGATGATTTGTCCCACCGGTACGCATTTGATGCCCATGTGCAAGAGTTATAATAGTATCTTGTAATTCAAACGTCATACTCAGATCGTTTTCCGGTACAAGAAAGTCTATTTTCTTTTTATAATCAGGAGATTCTTTAAATATTTCTGCAAGTTCTTCTAGTAACATTACGTCTTTATTGTCTCCGAATGATGTATAAGCTTTACCATTTTTACGGAACTCGCCATGATTTCCAGCTATAAAAGCTGCTATTGTTTTATCAAACATAGGAACTAATTCTTTCATTAAGGTGTAAACCATTCTCCTAGCTACCTTTTGTTGTTGCCTATGATCTAATATAATTGATGATTCTTGCATCGGATAGAATCCACTGCAACCCTCGACAATATCGCCCAATCCCGCTAATAATAACTGATCTATTGGCTCCGTCTTTCTGATCTCTCTTATTTCATCTTTGATCTTAGGAATAGCATCCATCCATCTTTCTACTGTTTGATCTGTACCCTCTTTACCAATTTGAAGATCAGAAATACATACTGTATAGACTTTACCTTTCTTTAATTTAGTTTTTTTCTTAGGTATCTTTATTTTTTTAGTTTGATTGAGTAGTTTCTTAAAATCTTCATCTTCCATGAATTTTTTAGATGATACGATCTTTGCTTTAAAATAATAGAATCTTTCTACATTACCTGATCCCATATTATTATCCCAAAAACGTATTTCTGCAGTGCCCGGAACTACTTGATATTTATGTGCGTCTTTACCAAAATATGATTCTAATTGTTCATTCCAATCAATATTGTTTGATTTCTGTGGAGAAGAGACTATCTCTCCTGATTGTTTTTCCTCTGAAAAGTACCCTGATGGCTCGAATCCCTGTGGATGTACACGTTTTTTCTTTTTATAAGGAGATCTGTCATAAACAGACTCTTTAAAGTTTTCTAAGTTATTTGAGGAGTCCATCTCTATAATCCCTGAAATATCGTCTTACTGTGTTGTAACTAAGATGTTTAAAGTGTTCAAAGTTTAACACTAAGTATTGAGCAGCAATAGTGTCTGATATATACTTTTCTTTAGCTTCTTCTGCTATTTCAATGAAAATAGATCGTGCATCTGAGTTATCTAAAATATAACGTTGAGATGCGAATTGCCCTGTATTTCGCCCATGTTTATTTTGAAATTCTTCTAAAGAATCCATACTACATGTAGTATATACTCTTTATTTAGTATATTCTAGCTTGGTTTTGGATTATCGTCTTTAACTTTTTTGACGGCTTTATACCATTCTCCGGTTTTATCGCCCTTTGAAGATGTCATATCATGGAATAACATATCAAGTTGTTCTCCTAATGCTGGATAACTTTCCTGTCTAGCTCTTGCATATCCATTGTCTTGTTCATCTAATTTAGACTGTGCTAAATCTTCTATTGCTTGATCATACTCAGCATCTGTAAACTCTCGTCTTTCATTATTGACTTGAGCATACATTGGCTTTGCAGCTTCAATCTCTGAAGTAGCTTCAGTTCTAAACTGTTCTATTGTTTTAATCGCCATAGTCCTCCTATCTTACTATATATTTCTTATACTTACTTCTTTAAACCATATAAAACAAAGCTACCATTATCTATGTTGCCACTATCCATAAAATATTGCAGACCATTTACTGTACTTGTAGAAGTAAAAACTCCACCACCTTGTTGTCCTAGTAATTCTGGTGTTGAATTAAATTCTGCTACTTCTTTTGTCATAAAAGTATATTCTGATGAATTGTTAGCATTAAAAATATATTGAACAAAATTTGAACTTTCACCTGTTCCTGTACCAATATTAGTTCCCATATCCCAACTTGTTTCATTAGTTGCAAATTGGTCAGCAAAAGAAGAATTTGTTCTTAATAATTTACTTGCCCTATCATAATTTGAAGTTGTATTTGGTGTTGAACTTTCAGTAACTCTACATTTGACATCTTCTACATCTGTATCACATTGTAAATTACTTACCTTGACCATATACACATCATAAGTGCTATCAATACCTGTTAAAGATACACTTGATACTGCTGAACTAACTGTTGTTTCTGCTATTTTTATTAAGCTACCACTCATTTGACACCATATATACTTACTTGTACAAAATCTATATTTGAAAATAATAATTGTACTCCAGAATTAGACTGTGCTACTTTATGAACACCAATATGTTTTGAGCCATATAATGCTGTGTACCATTGTGCTATTTGCCCTGCAACAAAAGTATAAGATGAACTTGAAAATGGATTATATATAGTAATTTTTCCACCATTATTGAAATCGCTAGTATTCCATAATCCAAAAACATTTGATAAAGAAGATGAGTTTGTATATCTGTTTTGACTAAAAGCAGAAATAGAACTAATCATAAGTCCAGCACTATCATAATTACTTGTGGTATCAGCAGAGCCATCACTAGCTTTTAAAAATCTAACATTTAGATAAGCATTAGACCCTAAATCTACTTTTGGTATGTACAATTCATAAACATCATATTCTGCTGAAAAACAATCTGATATATCCAATGTTGATACACCACTACTAGCAGTTACAGATTTTATAAATTGTAAATTAGTAGCCATTATGAGTATTCCTTTATGCCATATAACGATATAGTGCCACTTGTAATATTCCCACTTTGCATTAAAACTTGTATTCCTGTAACTGTGCTTATTTGTGGTAAAACTCCACTTCCAAAATTCATATTTCCATTAGGAGAGGCATTTATTGTCATTGAGTGAAAAGTTAAAAAACTGTATTTTGAACTGTCTGTTAAATTATAAAAATATGTATAACCATTTGCAGTTTCATTAGTAGCATTACCTAAATTCATTAAAGTATAAATTCTAGAGTTAGCTGAACTTTTGCTTTCCCCAAAACTTCCTGCAACATTTCCATATTGATAGGCATATTGGTAAACACTTGCCCCTGCTTCTAAAACTTCATTTTCATAAAATCTAACATTTGTTAAAACATTATTAGTTGCTGAATGAATATCATTAAAAGTCATAAAATGAACATTGTAAGTTCCTAAGTTTGTAAAATCTACTGTGGCTACATTACTAACAGTTTGAGTTTCAATTAATTCTAATTGTCCATAGTTAGTATATTTATCTGCTCTTGTTAAATCATAAATATCTTTAGGAGTAAAAATGCCGGTATTTGATCCAAAACTTTGTTCTGGGCTTTCTGGTATATATCCAAATTCACTACTCATCTAAACCACCTTATACAATGTAAATGTGCCACTTGCTATGTTGCCACTAGAAAAACTAAAGTGTACTCCATCTGTTGCTTGTGTTTCTGTCAAAACTGCACCACCCTGCCTACCTCTAAGAGCTTCTGCATACATAAAACTTGCTTCCTCAAAAGTGCAAAAACTGTATTCACTAGAATTATTAAAGTTATAAAGATAAATAATGTTTTGATGAGTTTCACTTGTGTTAGTTCCATTTTGAATAAAATTTATAGTGCTACCATTTGTTGCAGAACTATTCCCAAAACTACTATCTGCTCTTAATTCTTTAGCTGCTCTGTCATAATTGGTTGATGTATCAGCACTACCGCCAACAGTAAATCTTAATTGTATATATGCTGCGTCAGTTGCAGGTTGCACATTATTTAAAGCAACCATATAAACATCATCACTATCTATGCCTGTTAAGGTAACAGTAGCAGTTGCACTTGTTACTGTTTCTGTTGCTACTTGTAATAAACTCATTAGCTATCAACTCTCAATCCATAAACTCTTAAATTTATATTGTCATAAGTGCCTGATGATGGAAAAAAATTAATTCCTGTACAAGAAGTAGCAGATTTTAAAACTGATATAGATTTGTAACTTTGATTGCCACCTGCAGGATATCTAAAAACACTTTGTACTTGTGCAAAACTATATGATGAACTATTAAATGGATTATATATATACATACTTAACCCAAAACCCTCAGTTCCATTATTACCAAAAGACGCACCTAAAGCAGAACTTCCATTTGTTGCCTTACCCTCTGTAAAACCTGAATACATTGGCATAAATAAACTTGCATAATCATAACTACTTGCACTTATAATACTGCCACTAGAATTAATAAACCTATAATTATTATCTGTTGCAGTTGATAAATCATTTGTTGTCATTGATAAATAATATATGTCAAAATCAGCACTAAATACATTTGTTATAGATACACTTGCAACAGAACTAGCAGTAGTTTCATTAATTAATCTTAAGTTACTCATATTTGCTTTATTCCATAGAGTTTTGCAGTTCCACCTGTAAAACTAGCACCTGCACTATTTAAAACTTGTATAGCATTTATTGTTTCTGCAACTGTATAAACACCACCACCAAAATACATATAAATATTGCTTGGTGGTGCTTGATGAGTGATAAAACTATACTTACTTGAACTACCTAAATTATATAAATATACATACAAACTATGTGGCTGATTTGCACTTGAAATATTTAATATAGTAAATCTATCTGCACTTGTACTTTGATTTGCACCAAAATTTCCCTGAGTACCACCATACTGAACTGCTCTTTGATAATTAGAAGTTTCATAACTACTCCCACTATCATTTGATAATCTTATTTCACTATACATTTCACTGCCACTTTCTATATCATCTAATTGAAGTAAATGTACATCAAATCTTTCTTGTTGAATACTTGTAAAATTACAAGTAGTAGCACCACTAACAGATTGAGATTGTATAAGTTCTAAGCTACCACCCCAACTACCATCTTTAGTTAGTTGTAATATTTTACTAGGTGTATATAAACCTATATTCTTTTTCAGATCATTTGGTTGTGTGCCTATGTAACTCATTTGAGTCCTTTAGGTTTGTCTCAGAAATGATACATTGAACTCACAACTTGAAGCTGCGGAACATAGTCCTTGCAGTTTATCTCCTGTTTCAAGAGTTATTTTAGAGTTTAATTCAATAGTTGTTCCAAACGGAAGAGATACATTGTTAAGAATATGTCTTAATGTTCCACCTGACTTTGTAACACTAAGATCAACAGTAACATCTGCACTACTTGAACTGACGTTAGATAATAAAATACCTATTGCAGTTTCAGTTGTTGATGATGGTACTGCGTCTATTATATCTCCAGCACTTGTGCCTAAAACGCCTTGAACGCTATGAAGCGTGTCTGCCATTGTCTATTTCCTTTCTTTCATTACGATAAAGCCAATACTAAACCGAGACTAACACCAGCTTCAGCTGCAGCTGGATATAAACTAAGTTTACCATTACCACCCATACCACTATGGTTTGAACAATAATAATAAAGAGTTTCTATTGTTGATCCTGTTGCGGTTGAAACTCCCATTGTTTCAGGAGTAATTTCTAACTGTACATAAGCTCCTGTATTACCACCGGTACTGTTTGTAGTAACGTTTGTAGTAAATTCTGATCCGGAGTTGTGATTTCCGTCTTTTGTTGTTGAAAACTTTAAGTTATGTCCTGACAAAGATCCATCTGATATATCAAATCTTATTTTCATGCCGAATGAAACATCTAATGCAGGAGTTTTAGTTCCTGATCCTGTATCAGATCCACTCAACATGTAAAATACATTTTGACTTCCTGATCCATCATCTGCTACTTTTACTGTAACATTTGTAATTAAAGAAGTTACACTTGCAAGATCTGCAATAGTTTGTGCAGTTGCTTTTTTAAGATTATTACTATCTGAGACATCTCCAAACAATAAAACATCAGAAGATGCTATTGTTCCAGCTGTTGCTAATGATGGAGAAACACTTAAAGATGGAGTTCCTGTTGTAGCACCACCTGCTAAACCTGATGTTGAAGATGTGGTTATTCCCTCGATATCTCCCGATTCTGCTGCTATCCAGCTGCTACCATTCCACGCCTTGATTTTGTCTGCTCCGGTATCATAGAAAATAGTGCCTTCAACTTTATTTGTTAATGCACTGTTTGCTGCACTTTCTGATGCAAATATAAAAACTAAACTATCTTGTATGTCTTGAAATCTTGATTCTGTTACTAGATCTCCGGTAGTCCAATCAAACCATCCACCTGCTGCCATAATTCTCCTTTATTTTTTTAAGTATAACTTATGTTTGTGTCAATTCCCAACTTTGAAACTCCAATCTGCCATGCACCTGTTTCTGCTGGAGAAAGACCAATCTGCCATGTCCATGTTTTAGATCTTGAATCTACACTATGAACAATGTTTTCTATAAACAATTCATAGGTTTCAACAGCACCTGATGGAGTTGTAACTTTTGTTTCTACAAAAGATCCTATATCTAAACCTAATGCTTTCGGCCATAAAGAAGTATTAGTTTGTGGACGAAATTTTAATTGTCTTACAGTTGTTTGAGGTATGTCATTCTCTACTACTCTTTGTTTAGCTATTGATAAAACATCTGAATCCTGAATATTTAATCTGCCTGTTTGACTAAGTGAATGTGTTCCAAATCTTTGTACTGAGTCATCAGATACTGCAGACTGTTGTGATCCACCTGTTCTAGTTAGTAATACAGTATTTAATATTTTTGTGTCATCAAAAGAAGTAACAATATCTGAATAATTAAGTTCTCCTGATCCCTGTCCGAATGTAGCTTGTGAAGTCGTAGTATTTGTCAAACGAAAGTTTCTATCTCTAAATGTTGCGTTTCCGTTTGCAGCTATAAAAAATGTACCATTTTCTGCTCTTTCTACTGATTGTAATGCTTTTAATAATGTTTCTGTTGTTGCCTGTGTTTGTACTTGTAATTGACCTGTTGATACTGATTGATCTGTATATCCAAAAGAATTTAGTATATTTGTTACTCTTACTGACGATAATTCTTGTTGTTGTCCAAAAGCTAATCTAGTTGTTTGTCCTAATAGTGATGATCCTAATTTCCACCCTACTGAGTCTAAAGTAGCGTTATTTAATAATTTAAAAAGATCTACTGCTTTTATATTTACAACAGAATCTGCACCCTGTCCTCCATAAGTAACAGGAAAACTTTCTACAAATCCTGTAAATAAAGTATGTGTCGTACCTGAATATGCAGCTTTTATTCTTATTCTTTTTAATGGTTGTACTTTAGATCTATTGTTTGTTGAATCGTAGAAAAAAGTTGTTTGATTCGGAGAAAATCTATTATCTGAATTATCAAGTTGTATTATTGCAGTTCCTGGCTGGAACTCTTTTAAGTTTGATGCTCTTCCTCTACTTGTTTTAAAACCTCTTAAAAAACTTGAAACATCTGTATATGTCTGAGAAGAATCTAAAGGATTAGAGTCAAAAGCAATTTCACAGGTTAATGTTACATCTGAATCGAAAGATACAGACATTATTCAGCTCCTGAAGCTATCAATCTTGAAAAGAATGCCGATCTTTCTTCTGCGGTCTTTGATGTTTTTACAACAATATCTTCTATTGCTTCTTCTCCTATTTGTACTGATACATCTATTTTTGGTTGTGATTCTTGTCTAAAAGTTGACACATCAGGCTCAGGAGTAGAAACTATGTCCGGTGTTTGTGATTGCACAGATAAAGCTGCTTGTCTTGATCTACTTTCTACTAATGCTAGTTGATCTTCAGGTAGAAGTAATGATTGAAACAATGAGTCAAAATCAACATCATTTAACTTATCTAAAGAATCTTTAAATTCATTTGATTTATCTATGGATTTATCAATAATATCATTTCCTATAATTAATGCCTCATTTCTTTTTTCTACTGCTAGTTTTTGATTATCAACTGCAGTTTCTAAGTTTCTTTCAGCTAATTCTAAATCTTCTCTAGCAGAAATTAATTGAGGAGAATCGTTTATCAATTCAAACTCTGCTTCAGCTAACTCTGCCTCAGCTAATGCAAGATCTAACGTAACGTCTTTTCCTTTTTCCTGTGCATCTGTAAGAAAACCTATTCTAGTTTCTAACTCAGATTTTCTTATAGCTGCCTCAGCGTCTGCTATATTTTCGTCAATTTGTAACTCATTTAATCTACTAGCTGCCCTATTTCTATTATCAGTTGCTGTAGCTACATCATCATTTGCAGAAGTAATTAAATCTAATAAAAGTTTTCTATCACGTTCTAATTGCATGTTTGTCATAATTAATGCATTTGATTCTCCAAATATTGGATGTAATTCTTTTTCTAATACAGTTCCCATTTTTTTGAACTGAGTTGTATTTATTAAAACTTGTGATCTATTTTCTTGAATGTCACGTGTAAAACTACTGTATGCTTTTCTCATACCCGTAACTACATGCATTAAGTCCTGTGAAGTACCAGCCGCATTAAATAAAGTAACTGAGTTTTCATTAAGGATCTTATTTTCTTCTTCTAAGGTATTATTAAACTCATCAATAGCGTCTTTACTTCCATCTATTACTCTTTGTCCTAATATATACCTTGCTATAAAATCAGTAAAAGCATCTCTTCCTTTGTCTGTTAATTCTGCTGTTGTAGTAATTGCATCTCCGACCAATCCAAAAGCACCTACAACCAAAGGAGAAACATCTTCAACAAATTCATTAAAAGCTCCTAGTATTAGTCCTGCTGCAGGTAATAGTTGATCTCCAACTTCCTCTCTTAATTCTTGTGTAGCAGCTCTTGTTGTAAGCATTTGTGCAGCAAAACCTCCTGCCTCTCTTTCTGCGTTACCAATTTGAACTGCAGCTTTTTCAAATAAAAGTTCTGAAGTTGCTAATGCTTTTTCTTGTCGTGTTAATGCATCAGCAGAACTTTTTCCTGTCATAGTAAAAGCTTTTGTTTGAACTTCACTCTCACTTATAGCAATACCATAAGTTTTAAGTGCCTCTCGCTCGCCAACAATCGCACTTTGAAATGCACGAAGAACAGGCTCTGCACCAGCTGTAACGTTGTTGAAACTAGCTATATCTCCTGCAAGACCAAATAAGTTTGACGAAAGATCTGCGGATTCATCTTGTGTAAACCCCATACCCTGTGCAACCGCACCGAATATACCAATTAACTGTTTAGCTTCAGAAGTAGTTAAACCAAACAAGTTTGCATTCTTTGAAAGTTCTATTCCTAAATCTTCTGCAGCGTCTCCAAAAGTAGTACCAAAAGCACCTGCTGCCTCTTGTGCAGCGCTAGCTGCTGTTATGGATGATAAAGCAAAATCTCCAAGTTTTTTAGCTGCAAATATAGATGCACCAGCAATAGCTGTTTTACCTAATCCGGACATCCCAGCAGAAAACTTTGCATTTGTTTTTTCAGAATTTTTAACTGAACTATCTAATTTTTTTGATGAATCAGATACCTTATCTAATCCTCTTGATGTTTTATCTACTCCGGAAAGCTTTAGAATCATTTCTAGTGTTGCACTAGCCATTTGTTACCCTCTTAACTTTCCTTTTGCTTTTGCCTCAGTCATTGCTTTAGCTTCCTTTTTATTCTTATCAATATAGTATAACTTCCAAGACTCAAACTCCTTAACGGACATCTGTTTTCTTAACTGATCTACTGTCATTCCTAGATCTAAAGCTAACTTAAATTCAAAAGCAATTTCTTCATTATTCTCGAAATTGATCCGCTATATTAGCTTGATCCTCCTTTGTCCATGCCATACATTTATAGATCCCTATAAGAATTTGATCTATTAATTGTGGAGTTGCTTTTGTATAAAAATTATTGACATCTTCTAAAGAATCTAATTCAGGATCTATCATTCCTTTTAAAATTAAATATTTTTCAAAAAGAACATCGTCCCTTATACCATCTTCATTTTCAGATAGTTCGTTTATTTCAACTGTATCTGCTTTTGTTAATCCCTGAACAACAACAGATTTATCCCATTGTTTGAGTTCTACTTCCTGAGTTTTTAACGCAGGAGGATTAGATATGTCATCAAGTTTTAATCTTTTCATATAGATCTCCTTTTATTGTTAATCTATATTTTAAGCAGTTCCCTCAGTAACATCGCCTGAAATTTGAAAAGCAGCGCTAAATCCTACGGCACCTGCAATATCAGGTGTTCTATCGTAAGATGTAAGAATTGCTTTTCCACTAGCTTTTGGATTACCTGAGGTAGTTCCTATTGGATAGAACTCAAAATCGACTTCTGATCCAAGAATACCTGTAAGATAACCATTAACAGTTGCATCAAAAGTACCTGTTAAGGTTATTGATCCATCCTTTAAGCCTGACACGAATGCTTTACTCGAATTACTGAAAGCACTTACCTCGCTTACATCAGCTGTTCTTGATACTGCTACGTCTGTAAGAACATTTGATACGTCTCTAATTGTACCGCCTGAATCATCGAACTTGAATGCTGCATTCTTTCCGTGTGTAAATGTTGGCATTATTCTCCTTTATCTTCCATGTCCAAAACTGATCGCAACAGTAAAACTAGGATTTGTACCTCCAATAGTTAATACCGCTCTTGCGTATCTTGCTGGATTACTTGTATTTGTCTTAAATTCAGATCCTACTGTTGTTAACTGACTAAATGTTATGTAGTCCGAAAACGTTGTATTATCTGCACTTGTTTGTATTTTGGCATCTAATGTTGGAGAAGTACCACTAACACTTGTTACATGAATAGCTGCTCCACCTCCATTTGTACCTGCTGCTCCAAAATCAACTGAGGTTTCAGTTGAAGTAGTAGTAAAAGCTGCTGGAGCAACTAAACTTTTACCATCAAAAGTATCTTCATTAAATTGGAAAGCTACGGCTACTGCTACGACTCCTGCTATATCAGCAGATCTGTCATAAGATGTTTGGAGAACAGATCCTAAAGTAGCTGGATTTCCTCTTGTATATCCACTAGGAGCTATTGAGAAAGCAGCCCCTGATCCACCTAATTGAGCTAAATACTCAGCATCTGAATCGGGACTAGATGTTTCAAAGTAACCGCTAGCCGTTGCATTTCCATCTCTAAGTCCACTTATATACGACTTAGAAGAACTTGAAAATGTACTTGTTTCGCTTACATCAGCAGTTAATGAAACAGAAAGATCAGTAAGTGTTGTACTTAAATTAGTATTATCAAGTAAGACTACTGCATCTTTACCATGATTAAATGTTGGCATTATTCAGTTACCTCCCACGCTTCATTTTCAGGAGTTGTAGGATCATCTGATTTAAAACTCCCATCTTTGTTTCTAGCTCTTTTTTTAGTTTTTTTAGATTCTTTTTCATTATCAAATTTTACAGCAGCTTTATTCTTTATCAAACTTTTAGCGATTTTGTCATCAACTTCAAGAATGTCTCCTGCCTCTACTCTCTTTTCTTCCTTTCCATCCGGAAAGTTACTTCCAATTAATATTTTTATTTTCATCCTATAACCTCAACTATAAATGTAACTCCAAGAAAAGAAGTACCCTGAGACACTTCATATTCTCCATAATCAGTTGCACTTACTACTCTAACAGACATTGCTGCACCTCCCAAAGTTATATCCCCCTCGATTGCTGCCTTTATACTATCTGATCCGGAACTTGCTAAAAATGCGTCTAAAGAATCTTGAGCAGATTGTGCATCTACTTTTTGTATATAAAGAATTACAGGTATTTCATAAGTGTCACTACCTCTTTGCATTGTTGAATCAAAGTTAAGTGTATTAAATGGAGCAATAATTACAGCTGGAGGATCAAGAAAATCCGGAACTATATCATATACAGTAAGACTAGTAATAGTCTCTAATCTTGTTTTTAATCCATCTCTTATACTTGTAAATGTTGCCATTATTTTATTGACCTCGCTATATCTTTTGCAATATTGTTCATCATTTTATCCAAATCTTTTTTAATCTTCTTTTGATTTTCAAAAACAGTTCCACCAATAAATGGTTTCATCTTTAAACCTCTTCTTGAAATAGCTCTAGCTACTAAGAAAGCATTTAGTTTTGGTGTACCTCTTGCAGCCCATTGTGCTAATGAAGATCCTTTTTGATATGGAGGAAAAAATGGTTTAGTTCTTTTGACCGGTCTAAAACTTCTAAATATAGGTTTACCATGTAAAAATATTGCAGTTCTTGAATCGGATGCAAGTTTTATTCCTGTACTCATTCTAAGTCTATTTGTATTACTTAACTTAGCTACAAAGATAGAATCTCTTGTTTTTCCTGTTGATTTCTTAGATTTAGAACTAGGAGATGGAGGTAGTCTTAATCTGTCTTTTGATTCTCGTTTTAATTCTTGACCTAGTTTATTGAAAGTTTCTAATGATCTTTTATTAAATATACTTTGACTATTAATCGATTTACTTAAATCTAAAGCACCATTGATTGTAAATTTCATGCTCCATAAACCCTGTTCCTATTTACTTGTGTGATACCTACGTATGGTCTCCCACTAGCTAGAGTTATAGTAGATTTTTTAAACTTTTTACACAAAGTTTGAACATCAGGATCTAATTCAGATAGAAATATTACAGGAGCGTTACCTGTTTCAGGATTACCTGAAAATCCCATCGGACTGTTCTTTCTTTGAAAAAACCTAGACGCTTGTATTAATGTTGCTTGTGATATTGCTGGTGGTACTGTATTTGATCCCTCTTGTACCGGAAAACCAAACTTTGCTGTAACTTTTAAACTTTTTGGATATGAAGTAGGTAAAATTTTACCACCATTCTTTATTGCCATTACAATTTTGTCATGTGGCATCTTTGGATCTAGTTTATCAGCATTATGAGGATAAAGATAAAAATCAGTTCCAAGTGTCAATGTTTCGTGATCTGTACCATCAACGTTTAGAGTTTTTACAACTAATCCTGTTGTTGTTGCTATATCATCAACATAAGCAAAATCAGTAAACTCACAGTCATAATGACGATCCTCAGTAGAGGATGTTGCGTAAAATACTCTATTACAAAAGTCATCAATAGCAGCAGATGCTGCATCTAATGCAAAATCTAAGTTATTATCTTGTCCCGATCCGGACATTCCTAAGAATGTTTTTAACTCAGTTTTATCTACGTATTGATGACTCATCTAATTCCTCGTCTAAATCGTCTAATATTATTTCGTCAAACCACAAAATATTATTTATTTTCTTTTGGTTTAACTGCTTTTGTTTCAGGTTTTTTAGCTTTAGGCATTTCTGGAACAGGATCTCCGATACCTGCTACAAGAACTCCGGATGTGAACGGACATTCTTTACCTTTTTGTAATTTACCTGTTTTGTTATCTTTCCAAACTTTTTCGTTTTCTTTTTCGATAAGTTTCATATTTTTCTCCTTTACTTGTGGTAAAGCAGAGTCGATAATTTCATTACTCATAACGTAACTATGACTCTGCTTTTCCATAATTTTATTCTATATCGTTGATTCTTGTGAATGCTTGTGGTTTATACACGGCTAATGCATAACGTAATGATGCTTTAACTGTAAGTATATCTTTAGCGAAGTCTCCATCTGCATTTGAATCAGATATGGAAATTTCCATTCCTCTTCTAAATACATGATTGGCTGCTAGTCCACCACCGAATGCACCTACGACAACATCGATTGTTGTAGATACTGCTCCACCGATCTGAGATGATTTAGTTACAGGTAAACCCCATATAGTAGGTGTTCCAGCTAATGCGGATGCACCTAGCATAAAGTTGTTGTTTCCATCAACTTGTGCTACCAATGCGTTATAAGCTGCAGGACTCATTAATACTGCGTCCGGTGCTAATTTACCATTGATCTCTACATCTTTGATACCATCCAAAACAGTTCTTAACTTGCCACCAGCAGTTGCAGGAAATGCTCCAGCAGTGTAAGTGATTGTGTTAATGCCTGTTTGTTGTGTAAGACCTTTAATCTCAGGTGCTACACCACCGCCGATTAGGAATTGTTTTTCTAATCTTTGCATAACGTGATTAGCAAGTCTGCCATCAAAATATGCTTGTGCTCCTGCTTGATCTTCAAGTAACTCAGCTGTAATAGGCAAAGTTGTGATGAATTTTCTCACAGGTGCAGTAACTGCGGTATATGTGAATGCATCTTCTCCTGAAGCTGCACCCTCTGCTTTTTCAGCAGCGTTATTGGTTGCACCCTCTTGTAAGAAGTAGTATGTTGTTTGATCTGTATTTATTGAATCAACAAGATCTAATGCTGGATTAGGATTTGGCTCTATTGCAGGAATAACCTGTTGATAGATTGTATCTCTATCCCAAACAGAAGTAGTTACAGTTGTTTTTGACTCGAATGGAATATTCTTTAATCCATGATCCATAAAACTCTTATAAGCTTGTGATTCTAAGAATTGTTGTCCTAGTGATTTAGGAGCTTCTACTGATTCTTCTTGATAGATAGGAGCAGTTTTAGCAACTTTCTCTTCTACCTTTTTATTATTGGATTTTATTTCCTCTAATGATTGAATTTCAGTAATTGAATCTCCAAGTTCAGCTAGTTCATTATTTCTTCTTTTGATCTCTTCTTTTTGATCGGAAGATAATTCGGACATTTCTTCAACGGAATCAAAAATTTCCATTAATTCATCAGATTTAATGTTCTTTTCATTCCTTAGTTCTTTTAATGTCTTTGACATTATTAGTCTCCTTTTATGTTGTTAAAAATGTTCTTTTGAACTTCCAAAAAGAGTTCGTCATCGTTTATCTGATCGTTACCATGTGTATCTAAAACATCATCCAATCTATTAAAGATTGAAGTCAATCCCTCTTGATACTTAGTAACAAGATCAGTAGATTTTGAACTCAATGTCTTTTTTTCTGAGTTTCTTAGAAGTGCAAGATCTTCTATTCTCTCCATAAATGCTTTTACCTCCTCTAAAGAAGATATAGCATGTTCTTCAAGTCTCATACCCTGTTGGGCTGTTTCTCCGATACCTGCATCAGATTCACTTGAAATCTTATCTCTATACACCAATGTCGTATCTTCATCTGATGTATGTTCTTGACCTGTTAAATTTGTATAATCACTCATAGACGAACATGGCATATAAAGTGTTTCTCCATCTACCTCATGTACATGATGACCGGAACAACCTAGTTCTTCAGCTCTTTTTTCTGCCTCTTCCATAGTTGTATATAGATCATCTCCTAAAGCACGTTTTTCTTCTGTAACTTCTTCAAATTCTGTATCGTGATCATCTATTTTTTCTTCTTCTTCAGGATCTTCTTCCATTGTGTCTAAACCTGATTTTAGTGCTTGAACGAAAGAATTTTGTTGTGATCCAACTAATACAGGAGATACCTCCCATACTTTTACATCTTTAAGAACTCTTACAGGAATCTCATCTCCTTTAGAATCTTTTGCAGTTGAGGTTTCAGAGTCCATTACTTGAAATCCGTATGAAAACTGTTGCATATCTTGCATTTGTTTTACAGTTTCATAAGCTTCTTTACCTGCTTGTGTATCTAAAAAATATCCTTTGAATACTGCTTTTTGATTATCTGACTCAATAACACCACGACCAATTACTTTACTCCACTCGTGATTCCAAACTAAAGGAACTTTATTTCCCTCATATCCGGATTTAAGTGCTCCTGATTTTGTAATATCATTATCTGAATCGATTGTATCAAATAAAGAAAAAACAGCCTCTAAATATCTTTTATCTCCCTCTTCTTTTAATTCAATAGGAGATTTCTTATAAACCAAATCTTTCGGTTTTTTCATTTCGTTATTCATCTATTACCTCTACAAATGCCTCTGTACATCTACAATTTATAGTAAGACCAGCCGGAGCTTTTGGATCGCCCGGAAAGTCTAACTTGATTCCATTATACAGATAAAAACTATCAGCCGGAACTCTTTGATTATCTAATATGAAATGAGACTCTCTTACAAGTCCATCTCTTTGTGATACCCATTCTTTTTCTAAAACTTTTCCTGTTGATTTTGCTGCTCTTTGTTGAGACCAACTACTTGCTTTTAAAACTTCTGTTCTAGCAATAGTTCTTGATCTTTTTAGAGATTGTCCACCTAATTCAACATTAATTTTTCTTGCTAAGTTATCAAAGAATTTATCTCCCTGTGGTGTACCCGCTACAGGCTTTACTATTCCTAACTCTTCAAGTTCTTTTAGACTATCTTTAACTATTGTAGATATTCTATTTTTTGTTGTTTCATTTAGATCTTTCATTACAGATTTAGCATTTTCTTGTAAGAATCCAGCTGCTTTTCCATCTTGAAATATTGATCCAACAGCCGGAGGTATTTCTCTTTGTCGTCTATAAAATCCCTCTGCTACAATACTATTTATTGTTCTGCCTTGTGATGGAAGTAATGTTCCTAATGTAGTAAATACAGTTCTGATGGTTTCTTGTTCGTCTATCTGTACACCAAGATTAACCGGATCAGCTGCTTTTCTTTCTTCTTTCTTAGGAAATAAACTGTCATAAGTTCTAACAGAAAAATCATCTGCTAAAGAGTAATACAATGGTAAAAACTGTTTTTCAAAATTTGTACTATCTATTACACTTTCTATTCTTGATTCCATATTGTTTAGATCGGAACTCTTTCTTATTTCTTTTGCAATTTCTCTTTTCTGTCTGTTTAATTCTTTTGCATATAGAGTTTCTAGTGTCTGTTCCCATCTACGTCTAAGATTATCTATTTCTTTCCAATACATTTGTTTTTCTTCTTCTGTTTCTATTTTTTTAACGTTTGGTAAACCTAAAAATTTAACTGTGGGATCTTGCCATCCATAAAACTCAAAACTTAGATCTTTCTCAGCTTCTAATTTATCTACTTGTCTTTGTGCCCATTCTTGTGCTCTCATCCTGTTTTCAGTAGTTAGATCTCCTCCCCATAATAACCATGCAACCTGTCCTGCAGTCATATCTCCATCTCCTCTAAGAAAGTCTCTAGCACCTTCAGAATCTAAATCAACTTCATGTCTTTTAAACCATGCAGACATTAAACGTACTTTTCTTTCAGATATTTCTCCATTCGCCATTCTTCTAGCTGCAGATATTGTTGCATCTTGTAGTCCATCTCCTGCAAACTCTAAATTATCTAATCCTCTTTGTGCATTCCTTTGAATGTAATCAGGAACTTGATCTATTTGTTTTGTGTACTTTGGTTTCTTCTTAGGTTTCTTTTTTGGTTTCTTAGGTTTCTTTGGTTTTCCATACTTTTCATCACTTGCGTTTGGATGATTATCAGGAAGTAAATCTGTATCGAATGGAGATCTAGGAAACTTTCCTGTTTTTAATGCTTTTAAGAACGCGTTGCACCGTGCTAATGCCCATTGATCAGCAGATCTAACATTTCCTCTAACTGAGCCCGGATTAGTTCTATAAGCACCAACTCCTCTTTCAAAAACCTTTCTTAACATTCCTATCGTTACTCTGTACTTTGGATCTGAATCATTATGTTCTTTTACTTTGTCTTTTAAGATCTTTTCTACTCGATTAGATAGTTTCTTTTCTTCTTGATCTATTGGTTTTATTACTTCTAACTTAGATACTTCAACTGTTACTGATCTATCTGTTCTTTCATGTGATCCATCTTCTAAGATAGCCCATACTCTAATGTTTGCAGTTTCTTCATTTTGATTTAGTGATTCTATAACACCATGTATTGTTGATGGTGGATCAGGATCTTTATTTATACTCCATGAAACAGAATCTCCTACTTTGAGATCTGAAAACATCGCTTTATATCGTTCTATTTGTCTTAATCTTCGTTGAGCTTCAGCTCTTGTTGAGTAACAACCAAACTTTCTTTTACCATTTTTTGAGTAAACACAATACTTACCATCTTCTTTTTTTATTTTTTTAGCTTCGATCCAAGAGATATGAACTCTCTCTCCATCTTCTAAAATTAAGAATGTATCGTCAAACTCATCTTCATCTTTTTTTTTAGACTTATTATCTTCCATTAATGGATCTAAATTAGGATCTCCTGTTGGAACTTGACCTGAAAATATTCTTACATCTGAGCCATCTGTTGGAACTTCTACTTGTTGAATACCCCTAAGATAAACATCCATATTTGGATCATCTGCATTAAATCCTGTTGCTTTTCTTGCCTCTGCTACTGTAATAAAACCTGCTTGTAAACCTTTAACAATCTTATCCATTTCTAATTGTTCATCAGATTGTAAAGCTCTTACATCTGACAAGTCATATTTCATTACTAAATTGTCCTCATCTGTAAAATCTTCTTGTAGTAATTGATTCGTAAAGTCTGACGCAACATTCTTCCACATAGGAATAAGTTTTTGTTCTGTGAAGAAGTTTCTGAGTTCTGACACGTTATTATAAGTGCTTGATGATAAACCTGATCCAAGACCAGCAAGAATTGACGGAACACCTAAAACAGCAGATATTCTTTCTTCATTCACGTGTCTTAATTTACCTATCTCTAAATCTTTTGGAGAAAAAGAAAGAGTTTGAATATCTACTTCTCCACCGGATATAACTAATGGACGACCTCTATTCTCTCCTCCAAATCTTCTTCCAAATACTTCTGCTATATTCTCTGATTCTTCTTTCGTCATAGATAAATCATTTTTTGGAGATATAACTACGCCCGGAACACCCATATTTTTTACAAGAGCAGATGCCATCTGTGATGCTGCTGCATCTCCAAGTATCTCTACCATTACTGATCGTAAAGGAGATAATCCTCTTCTGTGGTTTCTAGGATCTATTTTTTCTCTTATATGGATCATATCTTCACGTGGAATAAATAAGTTTTGTCCTTTTTGTTTATATTCATAATGTGTGATGAGTTCTTCTCTTGTACCTTTAACATCAACCTGATCTGGAATCAAAGGATATAACTGAACAACCCCACCTGCGTCATTACGAAGTTTTAATATAAATGCATCTCCTGAAACACTCATAGAAGTAATAATGTACTGATTGAGTAGATTACCTGACATATATGGACTAGGTTTTCTTAATAACTGAGTAGCAGGATGATTAATTATCATCTGCTCCCCATCATCAGACATTTCATATACCTGAATAGGAGCTTCCGAGAATGCAGTACCTAAAACATTAAGACAAGCAAGTGCTGCAGAGTTTCCCTCCGGACTTACTTGATCGACACCACTAAAAAATCCTATATCACTATTAAATGGAAATACTACTTGATTATTAGGAAAATTCCCATACGCTTTTGTTTCTTGATCTCCCTGTTGTCTAAAAAAATCTCTTATATTATCTGTCAAACCCATTTAGGTTACAT
>Ga0098043_1000078_pt1 | contig 30049 bp, 49 predicted proteins | sample 9B_taG_FD_92581 | JGI IMG/M metagenome (GOLD analysis project Ga0098043, IMG submission 92581) | Marine viral communities from the Subarctic Pacific Ocean - 9B_ETSP_OMZ_AT15188_CsCl metaG | ecosystem: Environmental > Aquatic > Marine > Oceanic | place: Subarctic Pacific Ocean | collected 2015-01-10 | reverse complement strand
GCTAGTTCCTTTGGTTCTAGTACACGTTCTGTCAAAGTTAGTTCTGATGTAGGTGTAAAATCGCATTCGGCATTTTTGACAATATCATCAAATGATCCTTTTTTCATTGTAGCCTTATATTTTACATTAGGCATAATTGTAACACCACCATTTTCGATAGTGTTTGCTGTTAAAAGCATTGCACTTACATATTTACCAGCCGATTCACCAGCATAGGTTGTAGTGATATCAGTAGTAGTCGCAAGATTTACTTTTCTTTTTTTGTTTAATGAATTTTTTTTCATCTTGTTTTTGTTTATAAAAATTAATTATTATTTATACAATTTATTTAAAATGCGATCCATAGTGTTCATTTCACGTCCTTCGCTAATTTTAAATTGTTGTTTTTCTTTGCTTATTGCTTCAGGGTTATGCACATATCTTTTCCCTGAATTTGTTTTTGTCTTTAGTTCTTGTCTTTTTTGTATTCTAGCAATTTTTTCTTTTGCCATATCAATTCTAGACTTCGTGTTTCTTTTAGTCTTAGACAATTTTGTTTTCTTAAATAGTTGTGCTTTTAACTCTTCAGGTGCATCAGCTACAATTTCTTGTACTGCCTCAGTAATTACAACAGCTATTTCTTCAGCTATTTCAGGTGTAATTTCTTCAGGTGTTTCAGCACTTACTACTTCAGCTACAGCCTCTGTTATTTGCCCTTCAGCTTCAGCAACTACTTCAGCTTCTTCATCTGTTAGTTTTGCTTTGCCGTACTTTTTACGTTTTTTCTTATATACGTCTTTTAAATCTTCAGGCATTTCTTCTAAAGTATCTGTAACAGCTTCTACGACTGCTACAGCCATTTCTGAGGCATCTGATTCAGTTACAGCTTCAGGTGTTAATTCTTCGATAATTGTAGATACTTCACCTAAAACTTCATCTTCTACTTCTTTAATAGTATCAGCTACTTCTTCAGGTGTTTCTTCTTCAAAATATGTTTCTTTAATTTTAGTTTCAGAAATCATTTTAGGCTTGTCATTTGCCATTTCTTCATCTACTTCAGGCTTTACTTCTTCTTCTTCTTCACCTTCTACTTGTTCACCTACCATAGCAATAATACCTTCTGTTTCTACTACTAAAGATCTACCATCTTCTAGGGTATATTCACCTACTGCTAATGGTACACGTTCTTCATCCATTACGATAAAGACTTCAGCACCTTCCGTAAATGATTCGGCTTCTAAAATTGTGACACCATCTTCTAATGTCATTGTTTCTAATTCTACTTTCATATTTAAAGCTGTTCTTATTTTGTCTAGTGTTTCTTTTGCTTTCATAATTATAACATAAATTTACTTAGTTCTGATCTTAGATCTTCTACTTTTGATACTAAATCAAAGGCATCAGCATCTATAGTTTCAGCATCTACCAACATTTGATCTAATTCGTTTAATTCTTGTGGTACATCAATACCTAAATCTAGTACCTGATTTAATAATTCATCTTTATCAAATGATAATGATGGTATTTTTGATTCTTGAATTATTCTTAATTCACCTAATGCATTTTGCACATCAGTTAATGCATTTTCACTTTGTAAAGCTATTTGATTCATTTCTTCACGACATTCTTTAATCTGATCCATTAGATCATTTACTTTACTTAGCTTTACTTTTCGTTTAGCTGGTGTTTCTTTGGCTAGTTTATTATAAATTTTTTGCATAATCAGATAATTCATTTATACTTGTTACAACACCAAATGCTAATTGTGTTTTTTCATAGCTTGGCTGTACTTCTTTTCGCATATCTACTAAATTCATTAGTTGATCTAAAACCCTTATTAAACTATCAGGTGTATCTATACCTAAATCTTCTATAGCATTCATTAATTCTAGTGCATGTTCATAATCTTCTTTTACTAATGACATAGCACCATCTAATGCACCCATAGATTCACCTAATTCATTTAATAAATCTATACTTCTACTACTTTCAGATTCTACAATATCCAAAACAAATTCTACATGATCTTCTAATTCAGTAATATTAGATAGGTCTACCTTATGTTTAACACTTGTTGAAGGCTTGTTAGTTTTTGCTAATTTGTTAAATATCTTTTGCATATTTTATAGTCTAAAATCTAGTGAATTTAATAATTTTTCATATTCTGATTTTACATTTTGTAAATAGTCTAGCATTCTAACAGCTTTATCATAATCTTCTACAGATTCTAATGGATCTACACCTAAATCATCCATAAATTGATTTATTTCGGCTATAGCTGGTTCTAATTTTTCTATACCTAATTCTAATGATGCATACCCTAATGAAACTTTTTCATATATTTCATTACTTAATTCATCATTCCATTCTAACGCTACATTAAATGCTACATCTGAATAACCTAAACCCTCTTGTAAATCTTGTACAGCACCTAGTTTAACACTTGTTGACGGCTTGTTAGCTTTTGCTAATTTGTCTAATACTCTTTGTCTGCTATCTTTCATATTAAAATTGTGCTAAAAAACCTGATTCTCGTACTAATGTATTATAGGCATCCCTATAATCATTATATACTTCTTCATATTGTTTCATTAATTCTAAGGCTTCATCAAATTCAGGCATTAATTCATTAGGGTTCACACCTAAACTTTCAGCTACATGTTCTACTGGCATTAGCATTTCTTTTAAACCTTGTAGTTTATCTTCAGGATAGGTAACCTCACTATTTACTATTTGATTATCTACTTCTATGCTTATTTCTGATTTAAATTCAGCTACTTTATCAGATATTTCTTCAAATCTTTCATAGGCATAATAACTAGCTAGACCTAAATCATCTGAAATCCGTTCCATTTCAGATCGTATTTCATCAGCTGTATTTAAATTTACGCTTCTTTTATCCTTCGCTAATTTGTCTAGTATTTTTTGCATATCTTATTAAATTGAATATCTATCTAAACCATGATTAATTTCCCACCATTCCATATCTTTTAACACCTGATTAAATTGCTCTTTTGCGAAATTTATGTTTTGTTGTACTTCTTGTACTTCAGATGGATGGTCTATACCTAAACTATCTAAATTTTCAGTTATTACATCTAATTCATCTTGAATATCATCAGGTCTAGGTACTTCAAATCGTACTATATCCCATGCAGTCATTAAAAATTTATGTGCTTCTGCAACTTGTTCTGCAGCATATTGATAATTACCAGCTGATATACTAGCTTCTTCAGATAGTTCATCTAATTTGTTTAAACTTACTTTACGTGTTTTTAAATCTACTTTTTTAGATTTATGTAACTTTTCGTTAATCTTATTAATGCTCATATATATATAACTTAATCTTGTTCTTTTGTCGCATTTTTCAAATCAGTTTTTGATTCGTAATGCTTAATAATACTAATTTTTTGCATTTGTTTAACCTTTTTTATCAAGTCTAATGCTTTGCCTTTGCGACTAGATTTATCTTTTAGCTTTTTCAATGCATTTTCATAACCTTTTAGATCATCAGCTTTTTCATGTAATAGGCTTTCTATTTCCATTTGTAGTTTTTCTATCTTTTTTGCACGTGCTACAGCCAGTACATAATGACCATATATTACTTTGACTTGTTCTAAAATTTTATCCATGTGAATTGTTTTTATTTCTACTTGTAGATGTCCTAGTTTTTATGCCTACGTGACCACCTTTAATAATTCCTATACCTTCAGACCATATTGATCCATCACAACAATCTGTATGGTATGATCCATCCTTACATAAACAGCCTTTTTTACTGCTAGTTTTCGTTATTCTACTAGGTGTTTTCTTCATTGATGATGTCTTTAATTTTTTGTACTAAAATTTCTTCCTCGCTTAACTTGTTCATCTGTAGTTTATCAGCAAAAAATCCTTCTATCGAAAAGCCCTTAACTTTTTCATCTAAAACATCATTCCATACTTTGTCATTCTCAATTTTCATACTGATCATCCATGTACCTTTAGGAACATTGAAACCATAGTGTTTGGCTTTATCCATTTCAGGATCACTTACTAGCCATGATTCTACTACAATACCACCATCAAAATCGTATGCATGTTCATACGTAGCATTTTTTTGATTTGATTCCTTTAAAAATAATTGTGAGGCTTTTTCAATAGTTTCTTTACTAAAAAATATATAGTATTCACCCATTTGTTCATCATACCGATAAATCTGTTTACTGGGAATTAAGGCTACACCAGTCAAAATACGTTTTTTTTCGTCTGATGCTTTTAGCATTACTTGTTTGTTTAATGCTATCCAATCTACTTCTACAGCTGGTGAATTGACTACTGAAATAGCTTGTACACCTACTTCATCTGATTCTTCATCTATTACTAGTTCAATAACTTGCATATTTATATAACTTTAATTTTTAAATTGTCGCATTTTCTACTCTATTACGATCTAAGCCTTGTGCTGTAGTTACTTCGGTACTGACTACAAATGCTTGTAATGGCTGTTGCCCTACACCTTCTGTATCTGTTAATTCAGCACCACTAATGATGTTAAATTCAGGTGTAGCTGGGACACTAGGTTCACCACCACCACCACCACCACCTGATGCTAGATCATCAGGTTCAGGTGATTGAAATTTTTGTTTAGCAATATTTCCTATTTGTAATGCACTAAACCCACCAGCTATAATAGATGCTGGTATTTTAAAACCTACTGGTGCTTGTGCATATGCCGATAATACAGCTTTATATCCATCCATTGTAGCTTGTGCAATGTCTACAGCCTTTTTAATATTGAAGGCTTTCTTTTGACGTTCTACATCTTCACCAGCCATACTATCAGCTATATTACTAATTAATGTTAATGCACTTAACCCCATTTCTACTTTAGACATTTCGTTTTGCTTTCGTAGGTTTAATGCATCAGCTTCTTTTTTTGCTTCTTCATCCCTAAACTTTTGATTGATATTTGCTATATCTAAATTCATTTGTTCAGTTAGCATCTTTTCAAGTTCAGCATTACCACTAGCTAGTTCAAATTGTTTGTCATATTTTTGGGTTAATAGTATTATTTCAGCTTCTTGCCTATCAGCTTGTAATTGTAATTCTAATTGATATTGTGCATCTTCACGTGCTATTCTATCAGCATTTTCTTTTTGATTAATTTTATCAATTTTTTCATTTTTCGCTTTCTCTAAATCAACGTACTTTTGATTAATTTTTTCACGTGCTTGTATTTCTTGTTGATCGTAAAGATCCTCTAATGCTTTTTTCTCAGTTCTTGTTAAATTGGTGTTTTTAAGGGCATCCTCACGTAGCCGTTTAAATTTAGTTTCATTTATAGTTAGATCTTTTTCTATACCTTCTTCTAATAGAGAATTTCTCATATCCTCCATTTGCCTTTCAGCATTTAATCTATTTTGTAAATATGTTTTATAATTGTCGTTTTTCTTTTTTTGTTCTGCTTTTTCTGAGGCTGTATTTCTTGCCTCAAATATTTCAATATTCTTTTGTGCTTCATCTATTTGTGCTTGTGTAGTTTTACCAAATCGTTTTCTTACTACTTCAGCTTCGTATGTTATTGATTCATTAGCTTGTTTTATTTGTGTTTTTAGACCTTCAATAGATCGCGACATACCAAACCTAAAAGTTTTTCTAAATTCATCTTGTGCTTCAAAATTTAATTGGCTAAATTCTTTAACACCTTTTTTTTGTAAAAATAGTATTGCTTCATTGGACTCCACAATTTCATCATGTCGACTTTGTAACCAGCCATCATCTGCATCCATGTATGCTTTCTCTTCTTTTGCTAGATTTTTTTTCAAATCTGCTAATCTTTGTTCTAGCTGTTGTCTTTGCATATCAGTAGTATCTTCACCACGTGCTTTTGCTAATTCAATTTCTTTGCCCAAAAGTTTATCTTGTTCAGCTTGTTCTTGCCGATACGCATCCATACGTTGATTGTGATTTTTTACTTCTTGTTCATACGCCTTCTGTTGTGCTTCTAATCGTGATTTTATTTTTTCTTTTCGTTCATCTTCAGCAAAGCTAGTTAACCCAATAGCATCACCTAAAGACTTTAGACCATCTGTAATAGGTGAAAAAACATCTAGTAGTTTCTCAAAATTAGCTATTAGTAAACCCACACCAATTACTAATGCACCTATACCAGTAGAAATTAAAGCTAATCTAAAGGCTTTTAGCATTCCAGTAGATTTGCCCATTATTTTACCAAAAAATAATTGAACTTTTGTAGCTGTTTTGCTGGTTGCTGTAAACCCTTTAATCGCTGTTATGCTTTTTCTTACACCAGCTACACCTTTAGATAATCGCATAGCCTGATCTACCTTTTTTAAACTATCATCTAGCTTTTCAGATTCAGCACCCACTAAACTTAGACTATCACCATAAAATTGTACAGCCGTAGCACCACCTTCAAATGCTTGTGTACCACCTTTTATGTTTTGTTTTATTTTTTTGCTTTGTTCAGCAACTTTTTTAAAACCTTCACTAGCTTTATTAGTGTATTTACTAGTAGTTTCATCTAGTTTTTCAAAACTTGTATTAGTTTCATCAACTAATTTACCTTGTTCTTTTATTTCTTCATTTAAGCCTTTGTATTCATCTGTAATGTTTTTTACATTACTTTCTACCTTCAGCTTTACTACCTTTTCTCTGCTCATTTTTTCTGTATTTTAGTTCCCTTTTGCGAACCTTATAAAAGTCTTTTAGTGTTATTGGATATTTGTATTTACCTTTTGCTGTATCTATAGCCTCGTTAAATTCTACGTTGCTAATACCTAGCATGTTTATTATGTTTCTAATACGTTGCACCTTGTTGTATAAATATTTGATTTGCTACACTACTTCCATCATTCATTGTGTATGTTAAGCATATAGCAATAGTTCTTATTCCTTCGCTTTCTTCTGTTACAAAATCTTCACCTTCTTCTGTATCTATTATAAAACCACCAGTTTCTGTAATAATTTTAGTATTTGATCCATCCCATGCTGGAATACATATAGTTACAAATTGTTCACTAGTAATTGTACTAGGTGTAATTGTAACCCCTGATACACTAGGTGTTGTACATTCAGCTATAGTACAGCTAACAGCATTTTTTATAAAAGGTATTAATACACTCATGCATTGTGCATCATCATCAGGTCTTATAGGTGGATATATTGGTGGATGCCCATCAGCTATCATTCGCCTAAAATCATTTATTAAAACTAATGTAGTCTCACCAGATGTTAAGGATGCCTTTATATTATTAATAATGTATCTTTTATCTCTAATTACCACACGATCATTTAAATCTAATGATGTTAAAATAGATAATGGTAAACGTGTTTTTACGGTAATTTCTCTATTTTTTGGATCGTACAAATTTTCTATGTACCCCTTGTAATACGTGTTATACAAACCACCAAATAATTGTGTTTGTAATAAAGTGCTGTTTTCTGATCCCCAGTTTAATGTAAAGTTTTCATTGTTTTGTATCATGTCTTGACCGAATGGTACATAAGATGTAATTTCATCTGTATTAGTCAATTCATCTGTTAAATAAAAACTTACTGATTGATTCGTGTATTGATATAATGTTACTGGTGCTGGTACATATGGATTAAGGCTAGGATCAATACAATACGCAACTTGTAAATTTGTATCTGTAAATTTGCTAAATTGTATGTTTTCAAAACCTATTTCTATTTTGTAATCACCACCTTCATAATTAAATACTGATGCTAGATCACCATATTCTCGCATATACGTATTGTAAAAAAACCTATTAGTTACAGATTTACTTTGTGCATATTTAAAGGTGATATTTTTAAATAGTTTAATTCGTTTAACATCTATAGACTTCATATCCGTATATTCGGTAATGTCTATAATTTCACCTTTATTATACCATGATTCTATAGTTTCTAATTCGTATACGTCTTTTTCTAAACCATACGCTGTTAAATTAAATAGCTTTAAAACATTAGCAAAATAATCTGATACCTTCATATCAGGTGCTGATGTTTGTAAATTTTGTTCTGTAGCTGTCGTTATACTATTGCATCCTACATATCTAAAATTTATCGGAATGTTTGGCTGGTTTAAAAGGGGTGCTGATAAAAAATAAACTAATCTAATATCACATGTAACTGGTGCATCTGATCTAAAGAAAAAAGTTAATTTAGAATTTATATTAGGGTTATTCGTATTATCTTCTTCATACACAATAACTGATGCATCCCCACCACCATCTATAGTTATGGTATTGTGTAACTGATTATACCTATACACATCAATATAGTAGGTTACGTTACTAGGTGATATATTAGTTATTTCAGCTTGTATAGTATGCATACCAGCATCAGTAAATGATCCAGCTATTAGTTCATACGTAGTATAAGCTAATGTGATGCTATTATCTGTATCATCATATGTTACACCATCATCACTATTTGTATATGGAAATGGTGGTGCATATGTGACACCCCCAGCATACACATCTACAAATTCTAATGGTATAGCTGGTGTTACAAAACTGCTAGTCTCACTATTTTTAAAAAAGGTATAGGCACTAGTAAATTTAGGATCATCTAAAAAACTACCTTGTAATGTGATATTGTATATGCTTTCTAGTAAATTAAATATTGCTTTTATTTTTACAGCTGGAAATAATTCTGTCCATACTATAGCACCTTGTGTTGTGTCTATGTTTTCATCAGGTGTTGTACTATTGTTATATTGCCAGTACCTACTAGAACTAATTAATGGGTATCTTACATCATAATTTGTAGCACCATCTTCTATTCTGGCTTTTATATCACTATAGGTATATGCATGTGATAAAGAAGACCAGTCTAAATCAGATAATTTTTCTTCACCAAATGTATCTTTTAGACTTACTAATTCACCATAGAAAGTTAATGTATAGCTGTAGGGTTCGCCATTTTCTATTTTTGCGTTTTCTAGCTGTATGCGACCACGTTTAAAAAAAGTACCATCTATTTCTATAGTAGCATTTCTTCTTAGTGATGGATTAGTAAATTCGTTTTCGTATAGTATAACTTCACTATTGTAAAAATGTCGCATAATAACATTGTTACTAGGTGATGCTGGAACACTAAAACTTTGTGTAAAATCGGTGTAAATTTTACTAATATCGGCAATGTTTTGTATGCTACTATTTAATGATATTTCTTCATCCTTAAATAATTCTACACGATCACCCTCTATGTATATTTGTACTACACGTTCCATTATACCACATTGTTAATAACTGCATTAGCAAATTCAAATTCTAGCTGATAGTTTATCATCTTCTTGTTTATGTGTTCAAATAGTTCTGTAGCCTTCGTGTTTATTTTTGCTGGTTTATTGTCAATTCTAATTACTTCGCTTAGCATTAATGGTTTTAAAACCGATTCATTAAAGCTATCTTCTACCCAGTCAGTATTGACTATTATTGTTTCAGTAGCATTTACATTAAACACCTTTTTTTGTTCTAGTCTAGGATCGTAATTTACTACATCCCTACTATATAAGCTGTAATCTTTTTGTCTAGTAGCTATTTTAGTTTTACTAGATTTAAAAAATACCACCCTTTGCCATGCACCTAGCTTATTTACAAAGTCGCATACTACTGGTGTATATTTACATTCACTTTGTGGTAGAAATGTCCATGTCGCTAATGTCGTACCACTACCATCTAAATATTCTAGCTTGTTACCTACAGCAATTGTACCACCAAATACAGCTGGTACTTTAATTACGTAGCTATATGTACCACCTAAACCACCTAATGTGATTGTGTTTGTAGATCCAGTTTCTAAATTGGTGTATTTTATTTGATGCCCATTTGTACCTATTATACGTACATCACCATATTTATTTAAAAAAGGTTGTGTACCTGATGGTATATTATCAGGATCATACCAGTATGTATATGTTTTATCTGTTTCTAAACCATATATACTTAGTTCAGGGTTATAGCCTTGTTCATAATAACCATACCCATCAAATGCATAATAAGTTTTCGTATCTATTTCTGTAAATGTTTCGGCTGGTACTTCAGCATATCTTATAACTTTTACATAGCACCATTCAGCATAATTACTATCTACTGGTACATTTTGTACAGCTGGATCATTACCTATAAATGATATATATTCTTTTATGTAATGGCTTATATTGTACAGCATCTGTAGTTTATCAGGTGCTGGTATTAACTTACTTAAAACATATGTAGGTACACTAGGGCATGTACCACTATTATTCCATATATATAGTTCTACTTTACTACCTACATTAGCTGGTGATGTTTGGTTCACCTCTATCATAAAAGGTGATCTACAATAAATTGGTTCTGTTTGTAAATTTACTATGCTCATACTAATTCAAAATAAAGTTTTTCAATGTTATTTTCTAGGTCTTCGGCTAGTTTTTCATCTACGTTTTTTAATGTTTTTTCCCATGCATCAGTAAAAAAATTACTAGGCTCTATACCCTGATTATATATACTTTTTGTTATGGCAAATTTTATAGATTTTCTACTAGTGAATTTACCTTTTTTTCGTTCATCTAATCTTTTGCGTACTATCCAGCTATCTATACTTTTAAATAATGATCCTTTGCCTTTTCCTGATCCAAACCTAAACCTACTATTTGGTGCTTTTTGTACACCTCTTTTTCCATTTACAAATATTGATTTAGGATCAGCACCACGTACACCTTCATCTTGGTAATAGCCATACTCCATCATCCAAAATTCCAGTATGACATTATCACCTTGTTCTACTATTTCATAACGTATACTATCCTTTAATACACCACTAGCTATTTTTTTAGGTGATCTACGTAAATTTTTTATAGTATTTTGTACTAATTCTTCACCAACACTATTTAATACCCTTAGCATATTGTCATGTGATTAGGTACTAAAATACTTAGACTAGCACTCCATCCAGCTAAATAGTTTTCGTATGCTTGTTCAAAGGCTGTTACTGACATGCTTTCAATTTCTATATCATCATTCCATAGTGTACCCCTTCTGAGATCTTCATATAGTCTTAAAAGGATATTGTATTGCGTATTCATAACGTCTTTTTTATTGTCTATACCATCATCTGATATATCTACAATGTCCATACAATATATATCTACCTGAAATGATACTGCATTATTTTGGAATGTAGCTGAATTAATTACTACATGTGCTAATGGAAAAATGGTTTGTTTTCCAAGATCAATTTCATCCGTTAATCCCTCAGTAACTAAATTTACTAATGGGTTATTAGATAAATTATCTATTAATTTAGTGTATAATAATGCATACCCTTCATTCATCTTGTTCTATTTAATTGTCTATTAATTCTGTTATGTTCGATTCTATCTTTTTGTACTTCGTAGCTGAGGAATGTGAATGCTTTATGTAATGGTAGGGCTGTAACAAGGTCAAATTTTGTAATGTCGCCTTTAGCGACTTTATAGATGCTGTGATAGAATCCCCATTGCTTGTTAAATTGGGTTGCTTCGCTGTATTCGTTGTTTCGTTCTTCAGACTCTTCATCTGATGCTCTAAAGATGATAGGGTACTGCTTAACAATTCTTTTTCTAAATGATAAAAAAAAACCTGAACACCTAAAACAACTTCTAATGGTGCATGTTTCATTGGTTCGTGTAATAGATCATCACCAGTATATGCACCTATGTTATACGTATCTTTGTACGTTTCGGTAATAGGTCTATATAATACAGCCATTGCTTTATGCCAGTTTTCCACCTGATGCATATTTGATTCAATATCTATGTATTCACCCCATGACATGTTTTCTAGATCAGGAATTAAACCAAATTCTACATGTCCATATTTCCACCTTTTCTGAAATTTAGGTTTATGGTTTAAAACCTCTATTACCTTTTCTATAAAGAAATTAACATCCTTAGCATTCATCCTACGTACATCATTCAGTTCTAAGCCTAAAAATATTTGCACAAATTTATGTGCTAATAGTTCTTCATCATTAGTGTTTTTTGCTGTATTAATCCATTTCTGGTAATTAACCAAAGGGATTTCAGAAAGTTTTGTAGGGTATTTTACCTTCATATGTTATTCTTCTATATCTTCTGTATCTTCTATATCTTCAGACCATGCATCAGTACCCATTAATTCTACACATTGTGCATGTGTTAAAATAGATACTGGCAATACTTCACCACTTTCTATAAATGTAGGTATAGTGTTATATTTAATTACAAATTGTGTTTGATCAATAGATTTGCGAATCGTATCTTGAGACGTTTCACCTACTTGTTTAAAGTCTATTTTATCTAAATCATTAGTAGATATTATTGCGTATGTTATAAATGCTGCTTTCATTTTGTTATTTATTAAGATGGTACGTCTGAATCTTTATCGTCTTGCTCCATATTATTAGTTACCATTGTCAAACTAGTTTCCATTTCATCATTCATGGTATATTTACTTCCATCCCAACTAGCATTTTCAGACCTAAACCAATGTGTAGGTGTGGGAGTATTTTCATTTAAATCTGTTGCCATTCCTGAATTATATAAATCTGTTAATTCAGCGCTACTTAAAGTATGACCATAGAAAATTGATGGCTCATTTATATGTCCGTTTACATGATTCGTATCAGAATAAGTATTTCCAATATTAATGTATTCACTTGCTCCAGCATTAGCAATTAAAAAGTTACTAGCATGACCAGTAGGTTTAACACCATTTACATAAACACTCAATCTATGATATCTACTGCTACTCGGTGAATTATATCTAAGTGATACCATATACCAAGTATCTACGGCTATTGTACCAGTACCTGACTTCGCCCAATTACTACCACTACCCGATACAAATGCTTGTAATCTACCAGATGAAGTAACCAACAAATAGGCTACCAATGTTCCATCCGATTCACTAACATAATATATTACTTGAGTACCACTTAATGAATCTAATTTTATCCATGCGTTTAGTGTATACTTAACACCACTTGCACCATCATCAGCTGGAATCGTATCAAACGTGGTTGAATTATTTAAAAATTCATCTACTGATACTGACCATGACGTTGTATCACTAAATCCTTCTGATCCACCAGTTAAATTAGTTTCAGGTGAATAACTTAATGATTGTATTGCACCCCACGAAATATTATTATTAATTGCTCCTTTCCCCCAGCCGTTATTATTATTGACTGATCCTTGTCCCCAGCCTATACTATTTGCCATAATTTGTTTCTTTACTTATATAACAATAATTCGCCATTTTGTACCTTAGTTAATGTAGTATTTCGCCCTATGTGGATTCTGTAATATTTTCGATATAAAATACCTACATGCATCTATGCCATGATTCCATTTATCTTCAGGTACTGATTTGTTAGTTTTATCTATCCATGAATAATTGTTAAATTCTTTGATCAGGTTATGGCTACTAGGATCTATTACTATATCATATTCTAGCATTAAGCTAATACCAGCCGTAACACTACCAGCACCTTTTGTGCATTCTACAATATTTAAACCCCTACCAAATAGTTCCTGAATCATTCTAGGTTCAGCACTATCACCTACTATCAAATGTTTACCAGCGTATTTTATGTTTAGATCGTATATTTGACCAGTAGATAATCCAGCTTCAAAATAGCATTCATACAGATAGATCTTCTTTTTAGCTTTGTTGATACTGCATTTAATCAGGGTACTCGGATCTTTACTAAATCCGTAATCTTGACCGAACCCTACTATTTCGTGTTCTTCAAATTTAGCTATACTATAATTACTAAATACAGCACCAGTAGGTTGTGATCTAATTCCAGTACCATAGACTTTCCACCAGTAATCATTTTTAATTTTGCTTTCAATGTCTAGTATCTGATCATTTGTTAGATGTGGGTTATCTTTGTATGTAGTTACTAATGGTGGATAGTCTAAGATGTATTGATCCAGCCAATGTTCTACTGGTAAAGCTGGATTATAATCACATACTATTCTATACCTTGTTCTAGGGAATAACTGATCTATTGTTTCTTGTGGGAATTGGTGTGCTTCGTTTATCCATAAAATATCCCTACTTCTACCATGTATCTTATTTGTGCTATCAGCACCATAGTAACTAATAGTATTTCCAAATAGATTGTATTTTCCATTAGTCATGTTATGTGCTGTCCTATCGTATAGATCGTGTTTCATTAGCACATCTTTAAAGTCTTTCCACGCTGTATTTTTTAAGGCTGTAAATGTATCCCTACAGATATCTATTTCCATGCCTGAGTTTACGTGTTCTTTACATAGCCATATAATCCAGTAGATAATAGACCATGTTTTGCCTGATCTTGTACCACCTTGTAATAGTGTTACACGTTTATCAGGTACATTTTTTTTTACGTATAGATAATTAGGATTCGCTTTCATTTAGCCAGTCGGGAAGGTTGCCTTTTTCTATATTTAGATTCATGTCGTTTTGTTGTATAACCCCACCAAATGCACTATCCATTAAAGCCTTGTAGCTTTGTACATCACCATCTTCTATAGCCTTTCTAATTTGTGATAGTGTTATAGCATCTTCTATAGACAAAACTTCATCTTTACCAGTCAATGAATTTTTTACCTTGTGATTTGCTGTTAGCCATTTCTTAGCTATTGTGCTTCTATTTCTAGATCCTTTAGGTCTACCTTTTGGGTTGCCACTTTGACCTTTTTTAAACTCATGTTTTTTAATATCTTCTTTACCCATATACTAGCTGTTATTGTGCTGTAAAGTCTTTTTTGTATTCTCTATATAGCTTTTGCATTTCTTTTATTCTTTGTGCTACACAAGATCCACATGAAGACCTACCAACCTTTTTATTAAATACTCTATTATATATAACATTAAATTCGTCTTGTGTATTAACAGATATTGTATTTCGTGTTTGATCAAAATAGACATCTAGCCATTTATATTCATCTTCAGTAAGGCATTGCACGTTTTTAAATGGCATTACTCGATTAAGGTATTCTTTTCGTTTATCACAATTACAATCTTCACCTAGTACCCATTTTGCCACTTTGCCTACACCAGTTACATCTAATACTTTTTCTACTAGATCACCAGCACCTTGCATTTTTTTCCATTCTTTATATTCCTTCGTTCTTTTGTCTTTAGGTTCTTTCATTTTATTTCGCATTTTTTTTCGTGTAAACGTATTTTATTGTTAAAGCTATGCCTATCAATACCAATGTAACATTTATTGCATTAGGATGGTTGTGTTCGCCACATAGACCTAATAGATGATGTATGTATTCATTCATTATTTTATAATTTTATTTTTTTGTATATGTATATGCGATACCTAAATATCTTTAATTTAAGTATTTTTTTAAGCATCTATAATTTGTTTGTAATCACCATTAATATAATCTTCATAATCTTCACCTATAGCTTCACGTAATTTTCTTCTACATTTATTCATGGTGTTTGCAATGCTAGATAAACTAATTGTAGATTCCCTTGCCAATTTTCTCATGCTAATTTCACCTGATGTTATTAGTTCAAATAGATCCCTATCGTACCAATGCCATTTTTTTACTTCTTCATTGATTTTGTATTCTAGTACATCATTTGCTATGTATCTTTTTTGATCATGTTCTATTCGATTTTTCATGTGGTAATCTTTTAGTTCTACTTTATACATTTTAGCATTTTTCCTAGCAAAATTAATGTAGTTATTTCTTAGTGTAACCCACATAAAAGCCTTGTTTACTTTTCCATTGACTACTATTTTTTTTTTGCTACCAGCTTTATGGATTCGTAAATATGTATCTTGTACTATATCTTCTGAGTATATACCACCACCAAAACTTCTAACTATAGCTATCCACTCTAAATGATCCTTACTGATTATTTCCATGTAATTAGCCATAAGTAAAACCCTACCTTTTTATAGTTTCGTTATGTTTGTGTTATAGATCAAAGATAGGGTTTTTTATATTATTTGTTTTTTTCTACATAATCATTAAGTTTTTTTAATGTATTTAAACTGACATTATCACCAGCTACAAATCTATCAATGTGATACTGATGAAATTTTGCACCAGTTTCTTGTATGCTTTTAACTATTTGATTTCTAGATTTAAACTTTAATACATTAATGATTTGCTGTCTTAGTTCTTCATCTTTTATATATGACATGTCGTATTTATTTAAAAAGGCAAATCATCTTCTTGTTGTGATTCACCTACTGGTTTATATGGTTCGTTTACTTGTACGCTAAAATACTTTGTACCAGCTTTACTAGTGTTTACCCATAATGATATATCTTTTTCCATACCATCTACATTTATTTGTCCTTTGTAATCAGGGTGTTTTTCTGATTTCTTGTGTACGTTTTTAAAAATTGCACCACCATTCATTTTTGTTTCCATTTTAAATTATTGATTTGATTTGATTATAATAAATTCTACATTGTTCTATACGATCTTTTAGATCTTTGATTAGATTCTCATCATATTCTATGATGTAATTCTTAACCCTTTTTTCTTTTGGTATGTGATCAAAGTTGTGTTTTGATCTTATATACGATACTATTTCATCATCTTCATCACCATTCCAAAATGAATTTTGTTTCCAATGTTCCCTTCGTATTTCATCTAATACCATTTCTTCAGGTGTATTTATAAGGCAATATGTTAAATTTGCTTTTTTATGTCCAGTTAGCCACATGTAACCCATTAATTGCCACATATAGTTTTTTTCTATTGTAGTTTCAAAAAAAGGAAATGTATCAGCACTCCAGCTACTTTTAACATCAGCTAATATGTTTTCGGTATTTACATCTGTATGACCACATATATAATCATTTTCAAAATATTGTTGATAACCTTCTGCTACAAATGGCAACTGCCAGTTTAGAACTTCATCAGCTAAACTTATGCTTTCTTGTTCTACTAAATTGCCTTTATCTGTATATCTACTCCAAAATTCTTTTTTGATTCCGTATTTTTCTTCTAAAACTATTTCTTGTATATAGGATTTACATGTTTTAGATAGGCTGTCTTTTGATCTTGAATTAGTCATAATTTTTCCTATTTGACTGCATCTTATTTTCATAGCTGTTTTAATTGATCATTCGTTAAGCTATACGTGTTTTTTAGTTCGGTGCTTGTATAATCACCACGTTCTATTGATTCTAATGCTCTTTTGAAATGTGCATCACTTAATTTTTTTTTGGGTGTTTCATGTTTACCTGATGCATCTGTATCTTTTTCGGATACTAATCCCAGCATACTAGATAAACTATACCTTCTATAATAAGTAATAGCTGATCCATATGATTGAAATGGATTCATTCCACGTAATTGTACATCTTTAGGTATTGCACAAAATGATTCTATAGATTCACCTGATTTTTCATGAAACAATATTGTTTTAATACCATCTGTTTCTAATGGCTGTATTACACCTAAACCATGTTTCTTTAGTAATGGTGTTATTACTCTAATTATTTCAGCTAGATCTACATACGTATACCCATACCCTTCAGTATTTTGTGTTAATATCGGTACATCATTCTGAAATTTGACTATTGCACTATAAATGCTTTGTTTTCCGTTTTCCATATATATTTATTTATTTGTTTTTCCTTCTACAATGTTTTTTATTTCATTCCATTGTCCCCATCTTGTTAATGCTAGTTGTGATAATTTATCATCACTACCATATTTTTCATGCATTTTTTGGCAATGCTCCCATTCTTCTTTTTCCCTTTTGCGTACTACTTCGTACAAATTTTTATATATCATAATTTATATTTTACTCTAATATACAAAATTATATCTTAGTATGATCAATATCATTGCATAAATTTTCATAATGTTCTTTATACCAATTCAAAGTAATACTACCTAGTGTTCTATTTTCCTGATGTTTTTTATTTAAATACTCTAATCTATCAGGGAATTTTGATTCATACCATTTACCTGATTCTGTAGGGTGTTTATGCCACCAGTTAATATGGCAATGAAAACATAGCACCTTTAAATTTATAGGATCAAATGCTAATCTACCATCCCTACTTACTGGTATGACATGTGATGCATGACAATTAGCACCTTCTACTACTTTGTTACATTTTTGACATGTGTTTTTATCCCTTTGCTTAACCATGCCTTTTACTAGCTTTTCTAGTTTATCTTTAATTCTACGTTTAGGTGATTTCATATACTTAGATTACTTTTGATAGCTTCTAAACTATCTTCTAGTTTTTTATTATCACGTTTTAGTTTTTCTATTTCTATCGTTTGTAAATATTGTACCATTTCGTTTGTATTGTAATACGTTTTTAAATACTCATACATACTATTTATATCATATACATCATCTAAACTAGATTCCATAGATTCTATTATATCTTTTCTATGTGGGGTGTTTTCTTTAAATTCTTTTAGGCTGTTTTCTAGCTTTAGTGTAAGGTTTTTTAAGGCTATATCTGTTTGTAATAGTTTTAATTCCATAATGTATTTGTTTTTACGTTTCTATAATCTTTTAGGCTGTCTTTATGATTCATTAAAAATCCTTTACCATAGTTATATTCAAAAAGTAATGGTGAATCCATATTAGTAGTAGCACCACCAGTAGATGTATCACGTACTTTTGCCACATCTATCATAGTGTAATATCTCATTTCAGGATGGCTTGTTAATCTATGACAAATAATCATATCATCACATCTATTTGCATAGGCTTTACCACCTTCGCAATGTGATTTTAATGGAAATTTTATATGATTTGCCCACATGTGATCTTTAGGGTATAGGTTGCCAGTTCTACCAGCTTCTGTAACTGGATGTGTAGTTAAATACAATGTCTTGTTAGTTACATTACAAAAATTTCTAGCCTCATTTAAAAATTCATATGTATCCGAATACTGAAATTTACGATCTAATGCCGTTACTGGATCAATCAAAAAGCTATCAGCATCATGATTAGCAAATAGTTTTAATAAATCTTCAGGTTTATACATTTTAGTATTGTCTATAAACGTAAAATATTGTTCTATGCGATTATTGTAATGCATTATCTGATCATATGACAATTCATTCATATCACATCCTGATAGCATTACGATCATATCCCTTAAAATATGTGCTGTATTGTTTTCACCTGAGTATATACACCATGATATATTGTGATGCATGGATAAACACAATGCATACCAATTAAACCACATAGTTTTTCCGACATTATCATTTCCCAGTAGCACGTTGAATTGACCACGTTTCCACTTTAGGTTTTTGTCTAAGTCTATGCCTATACCTAAACCTTGTTTTATTTTCCCATCCCTTAAATTATACAAATACTCTAAATGACTACCTTTCATTTATTTGTTTCATTACATTTGCTACTAAATTATCATTGCTTTCTTTAGGCATTCTTTTTAACCATTGTCTAGCTGTCAAATATAAACTTTTGTACCTTTTGTTATTAGCAAAGTTTTGTATATTATCTAAGCATTCATCTATTTGTTGTTTCGTGTACTCCTTATTCAGTTTATCAAAATCATCCGTACTTATTTCTAAATGATCAAATTCCCTATATATACTTTTCTTTTCTTTTCTTATCTTATCTGTTGGAATTTGTTTAACACTTGTTCTACTAGTGTTCTTTTTTGCCCTCACTTGTGCTGATTTTTTACCAGCCATACTACGTTTTATGCTTATATCTTCTATTTGTGTCATTTGTTCATCTAAGAATTTAATGTGTACGTAATCACCTACTACATCTACTATCTTATAATCTACTAATTTTTGCCATGCTAAATTTGTAAACTCTAATTTTGCATCACTTACTTTCATTATGCATTGCTTATTCCAATATATACATATAAAACGTACGTACTCAGCTTGATACCTTAAAGCTAATTTGCTTATTTTTCCCATCATCCAGTCGCTAGGACTAAATTTAAACCATGTTAATTTATCCATTTATATTTAATTTAATTGTTGTGTTTCATAGATTAAATCTAAATCTATACCAGCCTTTTTTTTGGCTTCACTTAGATCATGTGCATACAATAATTGACAGCACCTTATTATTTTTCTATTGCTATCAAATGCAAAGTAACATATTTTATATCTATTTAAAGGTGTAGGACTTTTGTCATTATCTGTAGGTTCAGGCTGTTCATATACTTTTCTTATTTTTCCCAATTTCGTTCTATTTGATTAATAATTTCTATTTTTAATATTTCTGTATGATCTTCTATACGTTTGACTTGTTCATATAATGCTACTACATCATGATCATTTTTTTCTGTTACCATTATATTATAGGTCGCTATTCCATCTTCTGAAAACTCGTTTTTAATTCGATTCATTTCCTTTATGATTTCATCAAAACCTTCTAACATTGTTGTATAGCTTTTTAACATCATAATGTCATTTTCCATCCATTCATCTATCGGTTCTATTTTTCCAGTAGCATTACAATAATCACATGGATAGCTTTCATAACACCCACCACAACATTCACTAGCTGATTTAAAACATACTGGTGATGAAGATTCTATATTACCTTCACCATCACATTCCCAGCATTCTATGTTTGTTTGCATCTTTTTTTTTGTATATTTACTCATAATTTATATTTAATTTTCCGATTTTCAAAAAAGAAGGCATAGTTTATTCTATGCCTTTTTTACTTTATTACATTAAAAATGTATTTATATCACTATCTGTTAAATGTATAGCATCACCTAGTATGTGCATGTTTGCTATTCGTGATGCCTCTTCATTTAATTGTAATGCATTGTAAATCCCCTCTTCATTTACTACTAAAAATGAACTATCAGGACATCTTACTAATTCAATGTAACCACCTACAGCATCTTGTTTTTCTTTTAGTGTTTCAGCTGTAAAATTTTCCACTATTTCACCATTTGTTTTTAATAATCGTACCATAATTTATATTTATTTATTTATTTATTCCTAATTCCTTTTTCTTTTCTGCATATCTTTTTTCAGAATATTTATAAAAATGTATAACTATTTCTGCTAATCGTGTTTCATAACATGGATGCAAACCATTTTCTAGCTGGTAAAAATAGAATGTTATATATCTATTTTTCTTTAATGCTACTTCCATAGACCAGTAAACCAGTTCACATAGACCTATTATCTTTAATTCTATAGGTAATTTTTCACCTTGTTCTAATATTTTACTTACATCAAATGTATATGGTGTTTTTTCAAAAAATAGTTCTATAGTCTTTTGTGTTTCAGGATGAAATTTTTGTCTACCTAAACTCCATTCAGCTTGTTTTACACAATCAGCATCATCTATTCTATTACACCCATGAGTATCTATTATTTCAGTACCTTGTTGAATAAATAGCGTAATCGGTGCATTTTGCTTTAGTTCGCCCTTACAATTTTTTTCATTGATTATGTCTAATGCATTGTGCCTACAAATCGCATTACTTTTTTTAGGTTTTTTAGAACTAAACTTCATTTTGCTGATCTTTATATATTTCTATCATAGCTTTTAAACTCATGTTAAATGCTTCTATGTTATGTGTACCATAACTATTTATCAATACTTCAGCTATACTAATAGCAAATAGATGTACTGATAAATTTTTATCTTCTTCTTTAATTGCTTGGTCAATTTTTTCCGATAATCTTTTCATAATTTATATTTTAATAATTAATAAAAAAAGGTACATTATTGCACCTTTGGATTAGTAACTTCAATAGTAGTAGGTGCTGAAGTTTTTACACCATTTTGATCAGTTCCTGAAACAATGGTAAACGTATAGTTACCATTTTGATCGTAAATGTCCGTTTCAGAACAATTAGTCAATTCTATTAAACTTCCGTATTTATACTGATTTCCAAAGTAAAAATCGGGTTTAAAAAATCTAGTATCTTGTGCCATAATTTTAAGTATTAAGTGAATAATTATATGCAAGTATAAACATAATAAACCAATAATCCTAATTTTTGCTTAACAAATGTTTAACATGTGTTTAAATTACAATGGAAATTTACTAATATCTATTTGTTTATTCGTCTTAGATTGTACTTTTTTTGAGGATAAATGTAATAGTTTACCACCTATATTTCTAGGTTCAGCACCCCTTTCTACATGCCACCCCATGCCATGAGCCTTAAAATATTCATCTTTATATGTACCAGTTATTACATGTGTAATTACTCTAGGTTCTACCTTGTAGCCTTGTTTATACACTAATTGATCCCTAACATCAGTTCTGGTCATTGTTTGGTGTATATGACCTTGTGTAAATATATCCATGTTTTCATACATTGACATTGCACGTGTCAAATCTATAGCACCTTTAGTAACTGGTGATCCACCTTTAGATAAACCATGATGATAATGCATATTGAATGATGCTTTATTATTGACATGAAACAATCTAAACACTATCCAGCCTGAATAACCCCCAGTTTTTATATGAGTACCTTCACGTAGGTTAATGTAATCCACCAGCCTTTGTAATAAATCTGTTTCATGATGTTTAATAATAGATGTTTCATGATTTCCATATCCTATAACGCAAATTAAATGTGCATATGGTTTAAAATATTCATATGCTGTTTCTACGATACTATCAAAATAGTGTTCTGTTTGGTGTTCAGGTCTTAATTTTGTTTTTGATGCCCTACGATCAAATCGACCTTGCATAATGCATAGAAGATCACCATTAATAAAAATAGGTATGCTATTTTCTAAACAATAATTTAAATGCTTTTCTAATAGTTCCCTATCGCATTGTGGGTTATCCCAATGTATATCTGAAAATAATGCTATAGTACATTTATTGCCTTCTAATTGTACTTCATGCACGTTTTTTTTGTGCTGTATTACTTTCATTTACCATGCTTTCTACGTACACGTCTAGCAATAACTTTACCAACCCATTCACCAAACTTGTTTTCGCTGTCTACATCTACTACAACTCCATCTTCATCTTTGCGTATTGAAACATCAAAATTTTTAGTATCTAGTTCAGCTGTAAAAACACCATCTTTACGTTCAATATCTATATCTACATTTTTAGTATCTATTGAAATATCAAAATTTTTCTTTTTACGTTCAGCTTTTTTTACTGCTCGTTTTTCTTTTCTAGCCTCTTTTTTTTCAGCTTTGACTTCTTTTCGTGTTTCTTTTTTCTTTGCCATTATAATTGTTTTAACATGTTAATCATTTTAGGACATGGATAAATATCTATTTTATCAGGTCTTACCGAATTATGTGTAAATAAACCATTTTCCCCTCTTAATGCTCTTTTAGATACCGACCACATATCACAATCATTATACGTAATACTAATACCATACCTTTTATTCCAAAATACTAATAATTGCCTTACAGATTCTATTTGTGCATCTGTATAGCTATGAAAATATCTTTTTCCTTTATATGCTTTGTCTAAGCATGTAACATCATTTTCATCTACTTTGCCACCTACATAGTTAAAAAACTCACCATCTTTTTCTGTTAAGTATCCCCAGTTACAAATTTCTATTCCTATGCTATTTTTGTCTAATAACATGTATGGTACATCATATGCTTTAAATATTTCGGTTCGTACTCCTAAATGATACGCCCAATACTTACTGCTATAGGCTTGACAAATTTCGCCATCTTTACTCATTCTAGCATCTTTACCTGAAATAGTGACACACGTAGCTACACGTCCACGTTTATCATTATTCCAGCCATTTATCACATTTACACCTGATGAATTACCAGCTGTATGATGTAGGTAGATTTGTTTTTTATCAGTTTCTACGTGTACATATTCACGCTGATCCATACCAACAAAATTAATTTTGCTTAGATCTAATTCTTTTTTGTGCAATTCCATTTTTTATATAAAGTAAAAGCTACAAATACTAAAACTAATATACCAGTTACACCCTTTCCAAAGTCTTTATGATCTATTAATTTTTCTATTATTTCATATTCTTTATCATATTTGATAGTTTCTATGTATATAGTATCATTTTTTACCATAGTATCTATACAAACATGTTTTCCATCTATAATTGTATCTGTATGTGTTTTCATTATTTTAACATTTTTTTAATCTTCTTTTCTACATATTCATATAGATCATCAAAAATTAAATCTATTTTTTCTGTAATTTCATTTGCCACCCAGCCTACAACAAAACTTACTAGGATTATTAATTTAGGTGTTAATTCATCATAGAATAATTCTACAACACCAATTAGACTAAAACTTAAAATACCAGCTACACACATGCCAATAATTATCGTTTGTATTGGTAGTTTCTTTTTAATGCTTTTTGCCATAGCACCTACCATTCCTACACCAATAGCTATTACATCTGTAAATTGTTCAAATCCTTTCATTATTTTGTTTTTTATGGCACATCCGAACTAAATGTGAATGAGCTAAAATTAGTCATTGTACCATCAATACTACCTTTATTATCTGTTAACGTAGGAATTGTATCCCCATCACCACACCTCCACCAATTTGTCAAACTTGAATAACTTGCAAGTGAATCAGGAGTACCACTATTATAAATAGCAGTTACATCAGTTGACGAAAGTTCAGCATTAAAAATGCCTACTTCATCTATTAAGCCATTAAAACATAAATTGCCATTATTTCTAGAACCAATGTTAAAAGGTCTATCAGGGGAATAAACAATATCTTGTGTCAATGTTCCAGTTCTTGTACCTGATTGATTAACACCATCTACATACAATTTAAGACCAGTATTTATACCAGTTCCATCATAAGTCATTACCAAATGATACCAAGCATTTTTATCGTATGCCGTTGATCCTTGAAATTGTACAAGTTGTGAACTGCTTTTTCGTACCCTACAATTAAATTTGTTTCTAGCACCACTTGGACTAGTCCACATAACCCATCCATAGAAATCACCACCATTATGACCTTTGCCTATCATCATAGATGTTTCAGCTTGATGCATTTTAACCCACATGCTAACACTAAATGGAGTAGTTCTATTAAAAGCCAAATTTCCAGTTCCCATAGTTACATAATCATCCACACCATCAAAATCTATGGATTTTGTATCCGTAAATGGTGCTGATGTACCATGCATTCTAGTAGCTAATATTCCATGTGTAGATATATACATATTACGTTGTTAAATCACCAGTTAAATACCATTCATCAGTACCTACCTTAATCATAGTACCTACGCTATGCTGTTCATTAGTTTTGTTTTTACTACCAGCGTTATTTAAAGTTACACCACTATCACCACTTATTGTAACTTGACCAGCACCATATTGACTAAATAGTATTTGTGTACCAGTAGGAAATGCTACAGCACTATTTGTAGGTATTGTTACAGCTATAGCACTTGCATTATCAAAAAATATAAATTTATTAGCATCAGCTAATGTTAATGTATGTGATGTATTGCTAATGGTTCTTGTTGTAATTAATTGTACAGCATTTAGTATTTCTTCACCAGTAATGTGTTTTGTAGCATATCCACTACCATCTACTTCAGCTATAGGCAATAGATCAGTAGTATCTATGTTACTACCTTTTGCTGTTAATTGACTAATTTTTTTTACTAATGGCATTTTTTCGTTTTAAATACGTTAATAGTTTTCGCATATTGACTTTTTTAGGCTTGTATTGTTTCATATGTACAAACCATTAAAATAGTTCCTTCTACTAGGATAAATATCATCATTCGTGTTATTTAAGTATTCAGGAAATTGATCTGAATTATAACACATGTAATCAATAAATCGTTGTGCATAGTGTTCAGCTATACTACGTTCATTTTCTATTAATTTTATTAGTTCATCACTACTTATAGTTTCACCATTTTCTGATGTTCTTTTATATACACCTTTATTACCTACTACATATGGTGCTTCAGGTAAAAATTGCACCATTGCAAAATGTATTACAATAGGCTTTATTTTGTCTTGTAACAAAGTCAAATAGGGATCAGCTAATGTACCAGCTATAATGTCATTTTTTAGCTTTTCAAATAACTTAGTACCTAATAAAACTTGTACATCTAAATCTTGTGCAATTTTAACTTTATACAAAAATCTATCTACATCAGTATTTCCGTTAAGACCAGTAAACCTTACTACATCTTCTTTAGTTACAAATAAAACATCAGCCATATTACTTATTTTTTAGTGATCCTCTATCTTGTGTGTTAATAGGTGCTATAGCTGTACCTTTAGGATCTTTTAGGTTATAACCATATTTTCTAGCCCTACTTATACTAATTTGTTGTGCCTCAAGACTATCAGGATCTAATGGTTCACCAGTATCTAAACCTATAAAAATTTGTCTTTTAAAGGAATGATGGCAGTAAACTCCCCCTTTCCACCTTAAAATGTCGTAACTAGATTTTCCAGCTGGTGCAAATTCACCATTAACGCCATCACTACTCATACGATCAATATCTTCTTTTCTGTATAAAAGATCAGCATTCATCATTTCTTTGCAAAATTCCCTACTATCACCTTTTGCTTTTGGTGATGATGCCTCTTCATACTTATATCTTGTAATAAAATAAAAGCCATTAATAACCCAGTCTAATTCAGATACTTCATCAGGATTTGCTGATATGTCATCTAATAGTATTTTACGAATTTGCTGTAATTTTGTAGGCTTTTTTTGTCTACTTAGCTTTTCTTTTTCAATGTCTAAATTCGCTTTTTCTTGTGCTAATGATATTTCTTCATCTATTTCAGATTCTTTATCATAGTCTACATCAAAACTATCTATGAGTACCCAGTTTTTTTCCTTTGTATGCCCATATTCACTAGCATCAAATTTTTTAGGTAGGCTCAGTTCTTCAGCACCAGCGTTATGTGTAGCACATGGCATGTACCATGTTTTACCTTCAAAATCGTGTTCATGTACACCTTCGCATCCTATATTTGTAGCCATTTCTTCAGCTTTTTCTTTGCTAGAATACGCTAATCTATCATCTATAACAGCCAAATTATCATCTACGACTACACTTTTTAGGTTTACGTTTTTGCTTAGTTCTTCTTCTACTACAGCTTTACCTAATGGATCTGTAAATTCTAAAGGTTTTAGTGTTTCAAAATACAGATTTAGATTTACTTCATTATATGCTAAAATGTTTTCTAAGGCATCAACTAGCATTTCTCTATATGGCTTTAAAGTCATATTTTCATACAAAATAAAGCTGTTTTTTAATTCATCAGCATTGCTAGAAAAACCATTGCTAGTAGCTATTCCTAGAATTAATGGACTTACTACATGATGCGATAACAATATTTTTCGCATAGCTTCATCAGATAAATACTCATAATGTGTAGGTGCATCATCTAAACTTACATCATCAATGGTAGTCTTGTTGGCTTCATCATGGTTAAATGCAACTATCAATTTTTGCCCTTGTGTACCAGTTAATTTACGAATTACATCCCTAGATATTGCATCCCTTTCTTCTTCACTAGGTATACCATTATTAAAGTTTAAAATTTTAGTACCTGAAAAACTATTTTGTGCTTCATTTACTAAATAATTTGCAATTTCTTCTTCTAAAACAGCATATTGTAAACCACCCAAATAATCAGGATAGGCAAAATATTTTAAATTTGGACTATATGGTTTTACACAATAAATTTGAGTATCTGATGTACCATATCCAAATGCCTCTATACGTTCAGGTACATATTTTTTAGGATCTGACCAGTCATTACTAAAATAGTATCCAGTTATTAGACCTTCTTCATTACATTTTTCAGGTCTTAATAATTGTATAGGCACATGGTAGGATTCGATTATACGGCTTCTATCTTCGTTGTAAACGACTTGTATTGCACATTGACCTAACATCTTCAGATCCATAATTAACTGCCTTAAATCGTCTTTTTTAAATAAAGAAACCATTTGTGCATATTCATTTGGCTTAGATGCACTATCTGTAGCTTTTAATCCTTTACCATAAATTAGCTTTACTACGTTGTTTATTACTGCATTATTAGTAGGTGAATTAACATAACGATCAATAACCCAGTCGTAATAATCGTTATCAGTACCATAGCTAACCCAATTTTCCTTAGTAGATTCGGTTATACTAGGTGGTTCATATTCCACTAAATTAATTACATGAAATTTGCTATTGTCCATATTATAAAATTATGTATTCATTTGTGCTACTAGGTGCATTTACATAAACACCATTATTTACACTATACGTACTTATTGGTTGTGATGTAGAAAAACATTTGTCTCTAAAAATTACATCAGTACCATTATAAAAAACCATCATGTAAATATAACCATCATTTAAACTTATATTAACATTTATTTTATGGTAAAAACTTTCTGTTGTTTGGCTGTTAAAAGTAGCTTCTGTAGTTACGTTTTTTTGTTCATCTAAAAATTCTATTTTGGTAATAGTATCATTTTTAAATGGAATGTATTTGACTATTTGATCACTTGTGCTATTCGGTTCTAATATTGTCATACTTATATAACAATAAATAAGTGTTTTGTACTAAAAAAGGGATAGTAATTTCTACCATCCCTTTATCCACTTATTACTAACCCAAAAAATATTTTTAGTTTGTATGTATTGTAACTGGATCTGTAGCATTATTAAAAAGATCTTTTAATGCATCTTCATCAGCTAAATCACCACCTGATCCATCAGTTAAGAAATTGGCTGGAATGCGTTCATTAGATTGGAACGTCAATTCGTAGCCATTAAAATCACCATATGCACTACCAGTAGATACTTTTCCAGCATTTACATCAGCACCTTCATTTAAGCCCATTAGAAACCATTGATTGCTTCGTGTATGCACTACAATTTTAGGTCTACCATATGCCAAAAATTTCACGTTTTTATGTGTAGCGACATCTTGTCTTTTCATTTGGATGGTCAACACTTGTTCAAAAAATGTCGTACCATTTTCGCGAGACGAAATGATGTTCTGCTCAAAACTATTAGCACCCTTTAGTTCGTACTTATAAAGATCTGTTACACCAGTAATCAATGTGATATCATCACCACCAGTAGCATACGTAACATTTTCAATGTCTAGATCATCATAATTCACAAAATAAATTTCAGAAATTCCTGAAATTGAATCCTTGCATTGCTCCGTTCTACCATTTGCTATTAAACAACTCATATATATTGTTTTTAAAAATTATTATTAAAAAGGGGTAAATTAATACCCCTTCGCTTTATTTCATCTTAAGATATGCCGTATGTTACGATATCTTTTCCAATGGCGTAGTTACATCCAGCTGTAAATCTACAAACCACCCTTACGTTTTGGTCGCCTAAACTCTCAGAAGTATCAATTAAACGAACTTCATTTGAATCATTTAAAATTCCAGTCGCAAAAAACAAATTGTCTTTTGTAGTAGCTACCATTTGATTAGCTGGTAGACCATTAGCCATAAACAATGGAATGCCATCAAATGACAAAGCCTGATTATTGTACCAAAGTGATCCTTTTGAATCAACACCTGATCCACCTAGACCTTGTGATCCAAAACCACCTAATGCTCTTACGTATGCTCTCATGATTGATGGACTAACATAAATTGAAAGACCTTCAGCACCATATACTTCATTGCTAATTAAATCGGCAACTTTACCTAGCTCCACAATGACGTTACTGCTATCTATCGTAGTACCAGCTTCTACATTTCCAGCTGGAATATCACCTGATGCGATACCATCTGACATGTGAGACGTTAAGCCTTTGTATTGACCTGATGTTGCACCATTACCTTGCCATAAAGACAATTCATTACGTTGTGCTACTTTGCCCAAAACTGTCGCTATCATCCATTCTTGGAATGATGGTGGTAAATTGTCGTATGCTGAATATCCCATAGAAATTGCATCCCAGTCGTCCCGAAAATCTTTCTTACACAAAGTTAGATTTACGGCTAGTTCCTTTGGTTCTAGTACACGTTCTGTCAAAGTTAGTTCTGATGTAGGTGTAAAATCGCATTCGGCATTTTTGACAATATCATCAAATGATCCTTTTTTCATTGTAGCCTTATATTTT
>Ga0098043_1000077_pt1 | contig 30363 bp, 58 predicted proteins | sample 9B_taG_FD_92581 | JGI IMG/M metagenome (GOLD analysis project Ga0098043, IMG submission 92581) | Marine viral communities from the Subarctic Pacific Ocean - 9B_ETSP_OMZ_AT15188_CsCl metaG | ecosystem: Environmental > Aquatic > Marine > Oceanic | place: Subarctic Pacific Ocean | collected 2015-01-10 | reverse complement strand
TGCACTACCTCTATCTGCTTCAAGTCTTAAAACTGCTGAATTAGATGTACCAGCAGATTGGTCTATAAGGATCGTACCAGTTGAATGTACTCCTAACCCAGTAGAATCTTGTTGTATTTCTAAAGCTGTTGTACCAGTTGCATCTGCGTTGTCATTAACAATTTTAACTAATCCTCTAGTAGATGTATCGGCAGAATTAGAATAAAAATATGCAATTCTTCCAGTAGTTAAAGAATCCACATGAGCTTGAATTGCACCTACATTTGTAGTTGCATCAGAGTCAATTCTAATTGCATTGGCGTTTCCATTTTGGTCAATAGCCATAGCGTATTGAGCAGAATCTTGTTTAATCTTTAAAGCAGTTGTGCCAGTTGCATTAGTATGATTGTTTATTATTTCAACTAGATTTCTAGTGCCAGTACCAGATTGATTAGAGTTTATGTATAATATTCCTCCAGTTGTTCTGCTTGTACCTACATCATTTAAAATAATTCCATAGCCACTTGTTTGTTGGCTAATATCCATGTAAATGCCTTGACCATCTTGCGTTTCAGAATCAATTTCGATTGCTGTTCCAGAAGTAGCATTTGCATCAATTTTTAATTTACCAATTACATCTACTTCTGAATTAGTAGTGTCCACAATGAATATATCGGTTCCATCAGCTTTTTCAACAAGCAAAGCAGACGTATCTGTAACTTTTATTTGTTGCGTACCTGTAATTATCTCATCAAAGCTAAGTGATCCACCACCATCAACTTGCAGATCACCTGTGATTACTAGATCGCCATCTATTGTTCCACCATTACCGAAATCTTCGACAATAGTTCTTAGCATTGAACTTTGCATTATATCTCCACTACTCTTACAGCACCAGTCGTTGTGCTAGTTGAATTATAATTTAGATATACTGTATTTCCTAATCCCCTTGGAACTGTTAAAAAAGTAAGGGTATTCTTAGGAATTATCATATCATTTGAAGCGTTTACATCAGTAGCAGTAGTTGTGAAATTAAAATAAATTTCTACTGCGGAATGTATTCCGATTGTTGAAGTCATAGTGGCTAGAGCTAAATGAGTTGTGTTTCCTGTACTAGCACTTGAACCTGCAGTACCAGCAGAATTTACTGTCCAATTACCTCCAACTGTCGCATTTAATGCTTCTTGAACCGATCTTTTATGTAGATTTGCCATATTATCCTCTAGCTAGATTTTCTATATACTAAAGCAAAATCACCATTGGCTACTGCTACGCTTGACCATTCACCATAAATAGTTTGACCTGCTAAAATTGTTACGCTTGTTAATGTGTCCCAAATATCGGTATCAACTGACGTGGCTGTAACTACGCAATCAACTGATAATGCTTGAATTGCCACATAAGTATGAGAGTTTACAGTTGCGTTTGTTACATAATCGTAACCACCACCACCGAGTCTATTTTGAGCTTCTTGAGTTGTATAATTGTGTAGATTTGATGTTGCCATTGATTCTCCTAATCTCTAAGGTTAATGGTTAACCGTGAACGAGCCATATTTTTGTTACTTTTTCTTAATAGGCTTTTTCTTTGTTTTTACTTCTTTTTTTGCTTTGTCTAATATAGTCTTACCCTTTACAACTTCATAGCCATTTTGAACCATTTTTGAAGCTTTATCAGTATCTAGGGTATGTTCGTAATGTTTATCTTTTTTAAGTATTATCATAACTTCCTTTTAATAAAGGGTGGCGAATTAACACCACCCAATATTTTTTTTCAAGGTTTAAGGATTTAAAAATTCTATTCCTTTAACATGATTTGATGTAGTAATTACTGCACCATAAATGATGTCAGCCACAACTTTAGTTCCTAGATAAGATACATCGTATTCAGATTGTACTCTTATATCCTGCTGAACTGCTACTGCTATAGCTGATTTATGTACTAAATATGCAGCTTCAATTCCTGTTGAAGTTGTTGTAGGAATTAAAGAGCTAGTCATTACTGGAATACCAAAAAGGTTTCCAACTAGACCAGTTTGCATTACTGCGTTATCATTACCAAAACCAACACCTGCGCCAGAGTTATTCGTTACAAATGCCTTTGAGTTCATTAAGTCAGCATAAATAAGAGGATTAACAAAAAAAGCACATTCATCAGCTGGTATATCATTAGCCATTAAAGTGCCTAGAGCAGTTTCAACATCAGCGTTTGACATTGTGTTGTCTGCAGCTAGAGTTTGAGTTGTTCCAATAGTTTGCAATAATGCTTCTATTTTTGTATCAACTGCTTTTCCTAGAGCATAAGCCATAGATTGAGCATACTTATCAAAAAGCTGTTCGTTGCTTTGTACCATTGCAATATCTTCAAATAGCTTAGCTGCATAAACGTGTTGATCTATTGCTAAATCAATATCTGTTTCAACGTTAGCAGTATAATCTACTGAATCATTTGCATCTTTTGTAGCACTTGCAACTTCTTGCATTGTTGGAATGTGTAAAACGTCTCCACGCCCTTGAACCAAACTAGAATAATCATCAAAGAATGGTTTAAAAACTAAAGACTTTTCAAAATATCGAAGTACTCCGTCACCCCATAGTTCAGGAACGAATACATCAATGTCAGATTTTTGGGTTACATCACCCGAAAAACCGTGATAATCAGCCATTTAAGACTCCTTATTTTCTAAGCGCATAACCCTTTACAATATCTGCCCAGTTCGATCTTCTTTCATTATCGGTCATTGTAGTCCAATTTTTATTAGAAGGATTAACAGCTCTTGCTGGAGTTCCACTTGTATTAGGAACGCTTTTTTCATTAGGGTTTAATTTATTTGCTAAGATTCTGAGCTTTGTAATTGGTAAATCACCAAACTGCTCTCGATCTTCTTCGCTTAGTGTACTCAATATAGAATCTCTTTGTTGAGCTTCATCTTTTTTAAATTGCTCTACAATAGGTTCTAGTTCTTGAATTTTTAAAGCTCTTTCTTCAGCTAGTTGTTGCCATTGGTTTTGTTCTTCCATTTGCTTTGTTCTTTCTGCTTCGCCTTTCTTAACTAGCTTTTCAAGTTTTGCTTCTGATTCTTGAGCACGTTTCCTGTACTTTTTGCTTTCCTGCACTAATTGACCATAATCAGGTAATTCAAGGTCTTTTTCCTGGCTTTCAGTTGCCATCTCTGTTGATATAGGTTTTTCCACCACTGGTCTCTCAACGTAAGCCTTTGGTTGGTTTTCCACGCCCTGTGTATTTGTTTCTTCAGACATTCTGTCCTCTTATTATTTTAGTTAATATACTATAAAAATAAACTTTCATAAAATAGCCAACTATATTTTAACGTCAATTATTATATCTTTCTTATTAAACTTTTTAATATTATCATTAATATTGTCGTTAATAAAATCTTGAACGAATTGTAAATTTTTATTATTTAAGCCATATATATTTCTCTTAGGTTTGTTTCCTCTTTTTCTAGAATGACCTATGACTTTTTCCCCATCTCTGTAATTTATTTCAACGCTTTCTGTTGTAGCTTTTTGAACTTTTAAAGAATTAAGCATTGTACCTGTTAATCTTAAATTAGGAGGGTTTGTTTGTTTACTTGCACTGACACCTTTTGGTGTAGCTTTACCTATTCTTTTTTTTAATGAATAATCCGTACTATATGCAGGAAATTTAACACCATCACCATCTTGACTTATTCCTTTGTCAGCATCTTCAACTATTCTAGTTGCTAATTTACCACCAAGCTTTAGCCATTGACTTTTTTTAAATTTAACTAAGTCTTTTGATTTCATCTTACCATCCAACTATGCCTGCAATTAAAACCTCCACGAACTCCAAATGGCGTATCGCTAGAACCAACTTCTGATTCTGTATAACCTTCTTTTGGTTCGTTATCTTTTGTTGCTCTACATTCATCTCTAGTGTTAGCATCTTGTGGTCCAATATAAACCCACTTTACATCTTGACCTTCAAACACTTTATATCTAGCCATATCATCAAATATTTTTAATCCGTCATAAGCCACAACATTTAGTTGATGACTCGCTAATCGTGTATTTATTAAGTTATCGCTAATTGTTTTAGGATTTACACCTCCAAAAACACCTCTAAAAAGCTGTATCTCTAATTCATTCGAATATATACTCGCTCTGCCTAAGAGTCTTTCAAAATCCATATCTTTTAAAACTTCTAGCGATTCAACAGATGCTCCAGCTAATGCAGGGATTCCTCTTTTATTTCCTTCCCTAATTGCAGCTTGTAACATAACAGCATAGCTTTCATCAAAATTATCTAAAGCTTTTCCATATCCACTGTTTGTTAATTCTTGAAAAAAATTTAATTCTCTAGTTGCTCTAATTACTTCAGTATCTGACATCCTACTTAACTGAACAACTAATTTATTTAAGTCTTTTTCAAATTTTCTTTCTAGTCTTTCAATTTCATTTATAAATCTATCAACAGCTGGTTGAACATTAGGCATTGGCGTTTACTAATCTTTGAAAGGTTGATTGTGGTGTTGTCGCTTCTGTATTTGCCCTTGTTTCTTCTCTTACTTCATTAAGCTTAGAATCTATTTCATTATCGGACATATCAGGGTTAAAGTATAATAAAAGCTCTTTTTGAGTCATTATACCTTTTTCTAGTTTCCAATCAAGCCACGCTCTTTCTTGCTCTGGCGACATCGGATAGCTTACTTCACCAAAGTCAACAGAGTAATCTTCTGATAATGTTATCTTGTTATGTGTTTCTAATATAGTCCTATCAATTTCATATCTTGAGCTTTCCCATTCCCTAAATAAACCTTCATCACTTTTTCTAGCTTCAAGGTTTTCAATTTCTAATATCCTAAGAGCTTCACCACTTGGTGTATTACCACCTGACTCACCCCATCTAATTCTTAATTGATTATTTTCTGCTGTTTGATTTGCCATAGATTTAACAGCATCAATTAATTCATTTAAATTTCCAGCAGGTGATTTATAATCAAATGTCGCTCCTTCTGGTAATATAATTGCATTATCAATACCAGATTTAATTTTGCTTTGCCCTTCTTCGATTCCTGTAAATACAGGCTGACCTAATCTTGACCTAACAGATAAAGCGATTTCAGTCATAGCCATAGCGATATGTAGAGATGCTCTTGTAACGTCATATGCGTCTGAATTAAAAGCAACAGAACTAATAGGGTTTATCCCATAAGGGTTTAACATATCTTCATTACCCATTATAGCAAATCTTTGCCCTTTATTATTAAACTCAAAATGCATTCCAGGGATACCTTCTCTTGATTCGCTCCAGAATACAAAACGCCTATTAACATCAATAGATTCTATTTCATAACTATATCCGTATGGTTCTCTTTCTCCATAAATAAAATACTCTTGAACCACTGGTAAAATTTCATATTCTAATCTTTCACGCCTTTCATTATAAACAGACTTCATCCAGCATTGACCTAATAACCAACTCAACTCTGCAAATTCTCTTGTATGGCTATTTAATTTAAAAGTCAATGCATTATAATCTTCATTAGATTCACCTGCTATTAATCTTTGCGGCGCATTTTTATATAACATCATTCTAGCTTTAGCAAATCTAGGAACGCAACTAGAAATAAATGGAGGAACTTGTGTTAAGCTATCGGAAGCGAACCATTGCTCTAAATGATTATCTAAATTTTGATTATAATAATAATCTATTGACTCTAGTTTATTAGTATCTTGTTTTTGAAAATATTCCTTAGATGCGTTTGCAACGCTATCAATAACAGCTGTTTCTGCAAGGTCTGGAATAATTACTTTGTTTACGGATTTGCCAAAATTATACATTATATTTTCCTTATTTCTACCAGTTTATTGTTGAGCCAACCATTCTACGAATAGGAAATTTATGGCTAATAGCATAAGAACATGCGTCAAGTGCGTGTGTTAATTGCATATCTTTTTTATCTAGCTTTCCATATTTATCTCTTTGGCATTGTTCTAAATCTTTTATTAAATAAGTGCAAGAAGGATCAATGGTCATTCCAACTTTACCTTCTGCATCTTTTAATTTTCTATTTAAAGCGTTTAATCTATCTATGTGACTTGGGTGCGATTTTTTAGCGCGTATTAAAAACCCGTGGTCTCTTAATATTTGATGATCAGACCTCCTACTGGTGGTGCTTCTAGCTTTACCTGCAGGGTCTGGATAACACTCGATATTTGGAGCAACCTTTTTCATTTTAATAGATAACTCTTCAGTGTTGCTATTTTTTAATCTAAGCTCATCAAAAAAGTGTATAGTTCCATCTGTATATTCACAGGCTAAAACTGCAGTCATAAAGTCCACATTAAAATCAACTCCCCACCATAAGTTATTAGAAAGTTCTTTAGCCTTAAAACAATTAACATCGCGATCAAAATTATATGCAGCCCTATTACCAGTTGTTTCAAAAGAAGCCTCAAACTCTTGCCTAAATATGACTTCGTCCATAGTTTTTTTAGCCCTTTCTATTTCTTCTAATGGTACAAAGCCACCTTCAACTGTAGTAAATTTCCAGCTTTGCCAATCTTTTTCACCTTGCCCTTTTGAATACAGGTCATACATAATATCATATCCACTTGGTGTCCCAATAAATAAAACTTCTCCTTGAGTGGTTGCTAACATAGGATAAATAATTTCTTCCCATACGTGTGGTTTGATATAAGCCATTTCATCCATTACACATTTAGTTAGTTCAACACCTCTAAGATTATGTTCGTTATCTGCTCCTTTTACGCTTAATTCTGCGCCATTGTCAAAAGATACTAGCATTTCAGATTCGTTTAATTTAGCACCTTTAAATCCAGCAAACATTTGTCTTAATATTGGAAACACAATCATTTTTCCTTGCCTATATGTTGGCGTGATAAACCATCTGCGCTCTCCAGGGTTAAATGCATCTTTTAATAAATACATTAAACTCAATATTGTTTTACCCCATCTGCGACCAGCAACAATAACTTTAAATCTAGCGGGGTTGTGTAATATTTCTTTTCTAGTTGTATTTAATGACCATTTTATCATTTTTATATAAAGTTGTATAAGTCCAATATTGATCTTTTACTTTTATAATTTTAATTGTTTTATTTTTCATCAATAACCATTACCTGTATTGGTTCAGACTTGTTAGTTGTTTCCATACGTTCTAATGCTTTTCCTTCCAAGCGTTCCACAATGAATTGTATAGCTCGTAAATCGCCTCTCTCAGCTAGATTAAATAGTTTTGATACTACTACCTCCCTGCGCTCTTTTTCGCCTATTTTGGTAAAACTATAATCTTTAATTAAATCAGTATAAGCATTTCGCCTTCCATTAGGGTTTCCAGACTCGCCTTTCTTCCAGCGATTACCTAATTTATTCCCTTTAGCAAAACTGCCATTAGGCTTATGATTTGAGCGTTTCTTCTGCGTTTGTTTATTGGTCATATTCCACTAAAGCCATAGCAAAGACTTTATTTAATTTATCAATTAGCTCTTTAACTCTTGGCGTGTCTACTTCAAAAACGTCAAACTCTAATCTATAATTATGAGTAGTCTTTAAGTTTTTAATCCCTACTAATTCGACATCAAGAGTAACTCCTTTATTTTCTTTTAACACGTTTCATCTTGCTCTTTTTTTTCTTTGGTCTTCCTACTTTACTTCCGTATGTACCTTTTCCGTATGGCATAATAACTCCTTAGATTTTTTCGTTATAATTTAGATATGATACTATACTTAATAAAATAGCTATATATTAAAAACAAAAAAGGGACAACGATGCGGTGTTATCCCAATTTTGCTAAACGCCTATTTGTTTCATTTCAACTTTGCCATAAGGCTTTTAAGGTATTTAGTTGTTTATTAGTGCTAAAGTATCTTTATTAAATATAAATGGTTTTTCTCTATTTTTCCATTGAGCGTTTTGTAGTTTTTCGCTTATATAGTAATAAATATATGATTCTACGGCATCGCTTGTTTTATATTGATCTGGCATAGCTAGAGCAAATGGAGTTCTTTTTTGCTCTGGAAAATCTATTTTGTCTATGTTTTTATAACACCAGTTTATAACTTTTTGAGATGCGTGAACTTTGTTATATCTATGCGTGTATTCTATTGCTAAACTAAAAGCGTGTATTAATAGCCACATATAATTTTCTTTGCTTGCTCTAGTCCATATAGAACACGGATGGTTGTAATGCGTTCTTTTATATGGGGGCTTGTATTTTAAATCAAATGCTCCACATAACATTTGAGTAGATTCTAAAACCATTTTAACTACATGTTTATTATGTTGCATTTTAGCTGATATTTGAGGATGTTTATTTAATATAAAAATATTCATAATTATTAGTTTAAAACTTTTTTTGCTAATTTTACAAATTTAGTTGCAATACTTCTCCATTCTAAGCAATCTGAACAAAACAATTTATTTTTAAATTTACCTTTTGTAATAATAGTTAAATCATTTTCATCTTCGTCTAAGCAATCGTAACAATGTATTTTGGAATCATATTTCATTTTACTATCTCCTTATTCCGTTTACTTTAACAATTTGGTTTTCGTAAGCATAACTATAAAAACCAGCACTTCCACCTAAAATAAAACTGTAAATATTCCCCCTACCCTTTTCTTCACAAACATCTATATCTATAACCTCTACTGTAATATTATCATGTTCCCAGTTTAATTCTAGTCTATCGCCAAATTTTATTTCTTTATTTATCATATTACTTAACCTCTACTTTAAAACCATTAAAGAAAGCTTTAGAAGAACAACCAACTGTTTTTTTATTTACGGCTTTATTCCAGGCTTTGTCTTGCGATTTAACTTTTGCAGAAAATTGTTTCCACCATTCTGAATTTCTATCTACTTTTTTTGAGTTTTTCATGTTTGTCTCCGTTGTTTTATTATTAATCACGATGTAATATACAAAATAAAACAATACAAGTAAACAGTTTATTTTTTTTTTATAAGGGTTGTGTAAGGGTTATATAATTACTTTTTAAATTTGTATAAGATTTATATTCCATTCTTTACATAACTTTATTGCTGATTGATCTAGTTTATATATATCTTTATATACAATTGTTTTAATATTATAAGCTGTAATCATTTTTATACATGAATTGCAAGGTAATAAAGTACAAGCTAGCAAAGCCGCTTCTCCTGGTTTTATATATCTCAAGGCATTTACTTCTGCATGTAAGACTTTTGTTCTTCTTTTTTTTCTATCAGACCAATCTAATTCTATTCCAGCTGGTGCCCCGTTATATCCTAAACTAGCAACACTTTTATCATGTCTTATAATACAACAACCTACCTTAACATAAGGATCTTCACTTCTTAGCGCTGCAACTTTTGCTAACTCTAAAGCATAGTTATTTATATTAATCCGTTTTTTCATTTTTTAATTTGTTTCTTTGATACATAATAATATAGGTGCTATAATTAATTACGTCTTTAAGAGTATCCTCAATTTTTTCATCTGAAACATTAATTTTTTGTTTATTAAATATTAAGTTATCCAACCTATCTATTTTATCTGAAATTCGTATAAGCATTCCTAATTCTTTATATTTAACTAAAGATTGACTTCCATAATCTTTATTTTTATTAATAGATAATTCTAAGCATTCTTTATGTATTTTTTTATATTCATCAAAATTTAAAGACATTTTATACCTCGTAGTTAGTTTGCAAAATTTTAGAAATGTCTGGGAATTTATTAATCACTGCGTTATACATCATAAAAGCCAGTTTTCTTATTTCAGGTGTATTACCTTTTGCTATTCTTAACGCCCAGAAATGTTTTAAAGAAGATAAATTAGCAGCTGCTACTAAATGAACACTTGTTGAATTTGGTAATACTTCCCGTGCTATATATCTAGGAATTTCATTTTCAAAACTTTTTTTATAAAATTTATTAATTTGCTCCATTAAATCATAATATTCTTTTTTATGATTATTATCAATATATTTTTCTAAATCTTTGTAAGTAAAATCATCATGTTTTTGATAATGTTGAGATTGTACAGCAAATGTCCATCCTACTCTATGCCTGGTAAATTGAGCTAAACAACTTCTACTAATGCCTGAAATTTGAAATTGAAAAAAACATTGCTCTAAAATTGATAAATGGCCTCTTTTCGTTATTCTTTTTAATAAATCAACTGCTTTTTCGTGAATATATGTTTTTTCTAAATCACAAAAATCTCCTCTATAATAGCAATTTCTAGCAGCAGACCACATAGATTTTATTGGATCTATGCTATACGATGATAATTTTACTTTTATTGTAACTACATTTTTATTTATTTGTTGATCCAAATCCATTTTCTCCCCTTTCTTTTATATTAAAGTTTTTATATAATTCCTGTTCATTAAAACATTCTTTAATCGCATAATAATTTTGTTTTATTAAAACAAATTGTGCAATTTTTTGATTTGCTTTTAATTCAAAAAAATTTGTTCCAACATTTATTAAATTAAAATGTATTTGACCAGTATAATTTTCATCTATTAAACAAGCTCCAGTAATAATGTCTTTTAAACTTATACTACTCTTATTAAAAGCTATTAAACAATAATTATCGGGCAATCTAACTTTAATTCCAGACTCAATTACAATTGATTTATTTGGTTTTAAAATAGTATCTTTAAAATTACTTGGTATAAAAAAATCAATACCTGCATTTTTACCGTTTCTTTCAGGCGTTTTTACTTTTTTAGTTTTAAATATTTTCATTATTTATTTTCCTTTTACAATCTGGACAAGTTTTATTTTTTTTTCCTAACTTAGGCATTATTTGTTCAGAGTATTTTAACCATTTTCTTGTATTTATATATGATTCAACATAAGACCATAAGCTGTTACATTCATTACATAAAAAAATATAAGCATCTACATTTTCAGTTCTACATTTGTATTTTTTTCTTTCAAACTTTCGATATCTAAAATACTCTTGAGTCCTTAATATATATTCAATTATATTTTCTTTTTTTTTCATTTTAAATATTTACTTAAATGATTTAACCCTTTAGCTCCTGGATTTTTTTCTTTAAAACTATTAAAATCAATAAATTCTTCATCACTTTGATTTAAATTATTTTTAATAGTTGTTTTTTTATTTTTTATATTTAGTTCTTTATTAAGATAATCAACTGCACAACAACTAGAACCTTTTTTAATAGCAAAAAAGTCTGCAGGCATTTCTTTCTTTCCACATTTAGAACACCAAGCTTTGTAGCCTATTCCAGATTTTAATTTTGTAAAACTAGATTCAAAAGATTTTCTTGTATTAATCTTATTATTTGTCCATTCTGTGTTATTATCTCGCCATTTTATTAATCGCCTTTTAATATCAAACGTTTTTTGCATTTCATATTTCATTTTTCTACCGTTTTCATTTGATTCTGTCCAGTAATTAACAAAAGCAATTGTAATCTTTCCATCTAATTTTAATTGTTTTGCAATCTTAACTACTTTTAATGTCCATTCTTCGCCTCTTTTTTTTTTATCTTTTAATTTAACTTTAGCTTTATCTTTATCTTTAAGGGTATTAGATACACTTTCCTTAGGGTTTAGCAACCCTTTTTCTGTTAGTCTTTTAATAACACTTAAATGAGGTTTTGAATTTTCTCTCAAACTTCCATATTGAAACTCAATAAAAGCTGGTATAAAATACTGATTATCTCCTTTTATATAATTCATTTTAGAAGTTATTTCGGTTGGTAATTCTTCAAAACTAACCCATTCACCAATTAAAAATTCTACTGCTTCCCAATCAGCATCCCATATTCCAGCATGATCACATTTAGTTAATAAATAAATCCAAAAAAGTTTATTTTTTGAAGATAACTTTCTAAACCAGGCTTTATCCCATATTTTAGTATCTATAAATCGTTTTGCCATTATTTTTGCTCCATTTTGTTTATCATTTTTAAAATATCAATCTGTGTGTTTTTTATTGCTTTTATTTCTTTTTTCATATCATGTAACTTGTATAGCCTGTCTTTTATTGTTATTATTTCTTTTTTTATATCCACATAACATTCCACGGCCTCTTTAAAAGTATCAGTATTTCTGCCCATTATCTCTATTATTTGATTAACAAGTCCTTTAGTCATTGCCATATTGCTCCAGCTCCTTTTGTAGTTGTTTTTTTATTTCTTCAAAATCCCACAAGCTTTTATTTATTGTATTTGCTTGTCTTTTTAGTTTGTTTAATCTTTTCCCACCTAAAGTTTTTTGTGCCCATTCTTTAGCTTCTATCGGGTGCTTATGCCACCAATAAAGATGACAACCTAAACACAAAACCTTAACATTGAGTGGATCAAATTGCATTTTAGGATATTTCCCTCTTGGATAAATATGAGAGGCATGCAAGTTTGTAGATTTTTTGCATCTTAAACATACTTTATCTCTAGCAATTACAATTTGCCTAACTAAACTATGCAGTTTCTTTTTTTGAACTTTCTTCATATATTTGAATATATAATTTATTCATTCTATTATGCGCTGAACCACCTTTTTTTATTTTTCCATCTTTTAACATTTTTCTATAAATGTTTATGACTCCAAACTTGCTTTGCAATTCGGCGCTATAACTTCCATATTTTTCTCTTTTTGTAAATTTTCTTTTAGAATAGCTCATTTTCAATTTCTTCCTTTGTTTTTTCTTCAATTGGTTTTTCTACTGGTTTTTGTTTTTTATTTAAAAAATCAATTGTTTTTTCCATGCCGCATGCAACTTGAAACATAGGTGCAATTATTCTTTTAATTTCTTTAACCATATCTTTTTGATCAATACTTGTAGTTGTTTGAGCTACTAATTTTGTTGCATTATTAAAGGCCATACCCCATTTTATTTCTAAACCTCTATCATTTTTATTATTTTTATTTAATACATAGTCAGGCGTTTTGATTCTTAATTTATTAATGTCATTTTCAGTTGCTAATTGCACTACCCAAACCATCCCTTTTGATCCAGGAGCCATATTTATAAAAACTTTTTCACCTTTTTCAAAATTATTAATTTTTGAAAATAAAGTTTCAGTCATTATAAAATCAAATTCTTGATTAATATTTATTTTGTAAGGTTCTAAATCATTTTTTGGTGCACATAAATACTCACTTCCAATATTTATAACTTTTATAATAAACTCAATTTTATCATAATATTTATTTTTTTGTCCTATAATTTCACCCGGGGATTGCGTAAGTTCTATTATTATAGGTTTATCCATGTGATGTTCTTTTTTTAATGTTAAAAATGCCATTTTATACTCCTTGTGTTATTAAAAAATTATATATAACTATTAATGTTAAAACAATTAACCATGCTCTTATAGACTTAATTAAATAATACTCTAATAAGTCAATAAAATTATCAATAAAATCAAGCATCATAATATCTCCTTGTTTCTAATATAGTTTGTAAAGTTTTTTTAATTTCTTTTTGATTATTTATTATTTTATATAATAGTGTCAAAACTCTTAAAACAAAAAACAATATACATAATTGACTAAATTCCCAATATGGAAAATACTCTGCGCTAAACAAAGCTTCAAAGTAATATCTCATTTTAAACCTCCTTTTTTAAACATTGATAAAGTTATTTGAATACCCATTATGACACAAAAATAAATAAAAATACATAAAATAATAAACAATGCCCAAAAGCAACTAGCAATACCAAGCATTGCAAAGTTTAAAATCCATTCATAAATATCTAATGCAAATATCATTATAACCTCCTAAAATAATTTATATTGATTTTTACTAGCTTGAGGTTGTAAAGCGTAATATTTAGCGAACCTTTTACCATTATCCGAAGTGATTGTTTCAGTACCTATTAACATTCCTTCATTTTTTAAATCATAAATGACTGCGGCTAATCTCATGCAACCAAACTTTTTTAAAGCCTCTAATGGCGTAATGCTATAACCACTATTAAGATAATGTTTTATTTCTTTATTTTGACTCATTATTAATCCCGTATTTTTTTTGAGGTCTTATTTTACTATATTTTTTGCTTTTTTCTAGCTCCTGTTTTTTATTGTAAGACAATCCATTTTGTTGCATATTGGCGTTTTTTCTTTTTGCTTTTTGCCTTTTAAGTCTTTTAGCTTGTTTCGATTTAGTCATTATTCACTCCTGTCAATTTATTTAATATATCCCTATATGGCATAGGGTCGTCTACTTTTTCCCACATACAAATAAAATGCTCAACGCACTCTATTAGTTTTTTCGATTCTTCTTCTTTTAAAGATACAGGAGGTTTCAAGGTGTGATTAACGGAGTCCTCTTTGAACATGTTACTAACAACCTCCTGCTTAATTTTTGAAAATCTTTCTGATATATCATTTAATCTAATAGATAACGCCCCAAGATGCCTAGCTTTTAATTGGTCGCTATCTAAATTTTCGCCTTCTGTAATAGTTAAAAGCGATTCAACTGCATTAAACAAATTTATAAAATTAGTTTCTAATTCCAAATACTGTCTTTCTGAATGTCTCATTTTTTCTCCAACATTTTGTTTATCAAATTAGGGTTAATTAATTCTCCTGTAAAATTATCTTTAGCACTTAATATTTTAATTCTAGGGCAAGCTCCTAAACTAGGGTGAAATCCTTCGCTTTTAGCCTCTTTAAATTCTAGGCATAACCTTGTTAGGGTATCAGATAAAAGCACCCCAAAATCTAACGTGGGGTGCTCAAACTCTACTTCCATACTAAACCTTTGTTTTCCAGAACAATAATTACACATTTTTAAGTAAGAATTATATTGTTGAGCTGAAAATTTATTATCGCATTGAACGCAATACATTATTTAATCTCTTTCTCTTTATCTTGAAAGTATTGGATTATTTCTTTATAAGTATTTAAATTATACTCTTCATAAAAGCTTTCTATTATATTGGCTAAACCAAAAGCAGTATCTCTTATTTCTTGCTCTTTATCTTCCATCTCTGCTTTTTCTTTTTCCGTTAAGTAAGGAGGGAGGTTTTTTATAATATTATTTTTAGTCATTATCAACCCTTATTTTATTATTAATCACTTATACCCAAAAAGCCCCATTTAAGGGGCTGATTGGTTTCTATATTGTTTCTAATCTGACCATTTAAATCTAATTTTATCTTTTTTCCCCATTTGATATAATAGAATCCACTTATCAAGCTTTTCTCCTAAACTCCACATATCTGGATTATAATATTGTCTCCATAATTCTTTTAAAAGGGATTCAATTACATTTACTTTTAAATATTTTTCAGCGCCAACTATACAAGATTGTCCAAGTACCCCCTCAATAAAATCATTATAATCTGAAAACTCATTACAAGGGTTCCAACCTTTATTGTTTTTTCTAAGAATATCGTGGACAATATTTAAATCTTTTATTTGATGTAAATCTCTCATTGCCCAATCCCCTAAACTTAATTCATCTGGGTGTCCATCAACTCCATTTTCTACATAATTAGTAAATTGTGTAAAATTCATTATATGTTTAGTCATGTTACTTCCCCCCTTGAAAAAAAGTATTTAGGTCATCAGCAAAAACCCAAGAAATGTATTTATTATTTTTTTCTACAACTTTTATATAAAAGCCATAATATTTTCCACATGTATCACCTTCGTTTTGGTCACAATAATCACATTTACACTCGTTTGTTTTTATCTCTCTTTCTAATGCGTCTTGGATAAATGGCTTTCTGTAATCTTTAATCGCTATTTTATGTTTAATGTTCATTTTAACTCCGTTGTTTATTTTATTATTAGTATTAATCACATAAGTAATATACATAATAAAACAATACGAGTAAACACTTATTTTAAATTATTTTAAGGGTTTAATAACCCTATATAAAGAAGAGGGGAATGGAGGATGCTTTTATAGTGTGATTAATAAAACTGACGGAGCAAGTCAGTATAACATCCCCCATTATAGGGTATAATTTAATACATATATTTATAAGAAACTAAAATTCTTCTTCAATCTTCATACTTAACGAATAAACTCCATTAGCTACTTGAGTCATATCTAGTGAGTCTTGTCCAAATCTAGCGAATATATGTTCTGATTCGGCTTCGTCTCCTTCGCTAGTATTATCAACGCTAAAAATAAAAGGTAGATGATTTCCGTTTGTAACTTCCCAAACATCAGTAATAACTTGATCATCTCCAGAGTCATCTTCGTGATTAGAATATTCTTCGGGCATTATTTTATCGCTATTTAAAAAACTAAAGTTTAAATCATATATTATTCTTCCTCCATAAAGGTCGTGATTTACAGTAGTAATACTAAACGGAGATATATTTCCAGCTCCAAAAGTTTTTCTACCGTGGTTTACCATTGTACTATATTTTTGACCACCTAATGATTCCTGTATTTTATTTGAGTCATATACAATAGATCGCTTTAATGATAAATCTGGAGCAAAAGGCATATCGAAATATTCACCAACTATTATACAGCCTATTTTTAAATCCGTAGCTGTAAAAGTTCCATCAGAGCCTTGAAATTGTATTCCTATATGTTGATGAGAAGTTTCGGCAAACCTTATAATTGTTGATCCGTTTGTTCCTGGAGTTACAGCATGTGTTCCACTTGACTCAATATCATCTGCATTTACTATTTCTGTACCATCAATATCTGCATGGCCACTTGCAAAATCTACATTATTTATATGGCTTTCAGTATTAGAGGTCGCTGCAATAAACTCTGCTCCAGCTGTTACCATATTATGGTTTAAAATCGCAATAAAATTAATTCTTTTAGATTGGTTTTGAGTGTCTATATTAATTAATACGTGGCCATCATCATCTGCGCTTGTATTAAAGTCAACTTGATTTAAAGGGTTAAGGTCAAATAATTCGGCTTCTGTTCCGTTTTGAACGCCAATTAAATTAGTTCCAGTAATTACATCTGCTACATCAGTTTGAGCTACACCTCTTGACATAATATGGTTTATTAAATCTGGATAAAATCGTGGTATTTTTACATCCATATTTGCCATTATAGGCTCCTTGCTTTAATTGATAATTTCCCTAAACTTCTTTTTGTACTTACAATAATAAAATTTAAACCATTCCAAGAATTAGAATTAAAACCTAAAGGCGAAACAGGAAACATATTATCATTATTAAAATCAATTATATCACCTACTTCAACTGGATCTAAGCTTGAATCAACCCACTTGCTAGGGTTTACTATATCTAATGAAATATTCAAGTATATATCACCAAATAAAGCGTTTATGTAAGCCAAGAAATTATCATTCTTATCTTCTCCAGTTGGATCAGTGTCACCTATATTATTAACAAGAGCATCTAGATTTATTTCTTTTATATTTTCTTTTGATTGTATATTATTATTTTTTCTTGATGTACTATTTACGCCAGTAACTGTATTTTGATAAGTTCCTAGAGCTGGGTGTTTATCGTAATTAACTGTGGTTTTTGTTACAATATCTGTTGGATTTGAAACCTCTAGATCAACATCTGATATATCGTTTTTTGATAATGTTAAAATAGAGCTTGGAGAATCTGGAACAAATACATATTGTGGTTGAGTAAAATCTCCCTGCTTAAATCTAAAAACAAACTGACCTTCAAATTGTAATTTATTTAAAACTTTTTCTAATGACTCTGGTTCTTCAATCCAGTATCTTATATCCCAATTATTCCTTGCAGAATCTAATCCACTGTAACCATCTATATTTGTATTGGGATTTGTTGCAACATCAACGTCACAAAATCTATTTAATAAATCTAAATGCGCTTGGTGTATTTCTTCAACTTGACCACTTAACCCTGTAATACCATTATCTAATCCATCATTTGCGCAGTATAATCTGTCTATATCTCTAATCCTAGCAAAGCCATCTGTGGTTGTATTAAACTTATCTATTCTACAAGTTACCTTGCACCTTAAATCAGCAACTTGTAAATCTGAATTAATTCCAGACGATGCAGTTCCAGTTCCGTCTGTTGCAGAGGTTACTAATCTTGTAAACCTAATTGATAATCCGTTTTGATAAGGAAAAGATGTAAATTCAGTTGCTGTTGTTGCACCATTTGTTGATGAAGTTGTTTCATTTATGGTTACAGCATTACTACTTCCAGTTGAAGCGTTTACAGTATTAAAAGTTCCGTTTGTTGCAAAGGTTGTACCTCCAGCAACCGAGTCGCTTATATTACCTGTGGTATACCTACTGTTATTACTTACTGTAACGCTATTTGCAGTAAGACCATTACTGTCACCTGTGGTTCCATAGAAATCTATCATTTTCCATCTTATCTCTATAACAAAACCAAAATTTGTACTAGAATCAGAAGTAATATCTGGAGGATCATCAAAAGCTGGAAAATTAAAAACATTGTCTTTTGTAAGGGTGGTAGTAACCCCAGCACTATTTTTATCCATAGGCATTTCTGCAAAAGTATCACTAATAGTTTGATCTGCAGTTCCATCAATTATATTAGCAACATCAGAAAATGTTTTAGAAATTGCTGCAGTAGGCTTGAATTTAAAATGCCTCCTTAAATGAAAATAAGTCCTAACACTAATTCCGTTTTCATAGCTTTCAGAATCAAGAGCAGTTTCTAGAGGAACAAAAGCATCAAATCCTTTTTCGTAATAACGCAATCTGATAGATGTCCCAGCTGAAAAATCTTCATGTAATAAACATTGAAAAAAGTAACTGTATTTATCTATTTTTACTGGCCATAATTTTTTGCTAAAAGTTTCAATGTAAGAAGGCGAAGCATACGAGCTAGAACTCCCTGTAAAATCTTTTCCATAAACAATAGGAAAATAATTTTGATTTGTAGTAGTTTTAACTTGAGGAACGCTAATGTTATCCCACGGTCTATGACTTACTAAATTAATTGTGATTTTTATTCCATTACTTTGTATATCAGAAACTCTAAAAGATGCTATTTTGTTTAAAGCTTGGCCATCAATAACAGAGTAAACAGTTGCAACTCTATTTATATATTTATGTGTACCAAATAATTCATCAGATATAGGGCTTCCCTTGTATTTAAAATCTGGTATAGTTATAGAAATATTTGAAGATTTAGAGGTGCATTTTTTTAAATCAATAGACTCTCTGATTGAAGGATTGTTTGTAATTACACCATGATAAAAAACATTATTATAAGAAAAATCAGAAAAAGAAATAGGTAAATAATTATCCCAAAACATTATACTGTTATCACTATGCGATGCTGCAGTAGTTCCTTTTGCCCCTCTGACTACTGTTATTACAGGCGCACCAGAGCTTACCTCTGTAATTAACATAATTTCACTATCTATTTTAATAAAGTCTCCAGCCTCAAACATTGTATTGTTATCAACTAAAAGACTTGTATCAGTATCATCAAAAGCTTCATTTATTAAATTAGCAGTAATGCCATCACTTCTAAATATCTGATCAAATCCACCTCCCCCATCTCCTTGAGAATCTCCATTATAATATTCTAGTTGGAACAACCAGTTTTCTGATATATTAGATTTTTTTATATTACTAGAAAAAGCCATTATGCTATATTCATTGATTTAGCTTTTTCAATAGCCGGTATAATTGTATCTAGTATTGTTTCATCTACTAACGGAGCAGAAATATTAAGCGTAATTGCACCTCCCGAATTACCTGCTAGATTTTCTTGTTGTGCTTGATTAAGAATTAACTCACCTGGAGTTAACATTGCTGGGACAGTATCTTGATTTCCTGCGCCTTGAACAATACCACCAGAAGCAAAGTTTTGAGATTCTATTGTGGCAACATTCGTAAGTCCTGCAGCAACTACTGCAGCTGCAGCAACAAAATTAAAAGGTGGTGGCGATGCAGCTAATGCTTTATTTGCTCCAGCATAAGTATCTATTACTGCTTGTACTTGAGCAAGTCTTTTTGATACTAGCGCAGAGCCTTTAAATGCAGTATTTGCTTGTCCTAAAGCTCCAACTAATGAAGAAACAGTTGATGCTTGTGCAGCTCTTTTTACTCTTTCTAGGTCTACAGTTTTCTTAGCAATAAATGTTTTTACATCAATCTCTGAAACTCCAGCACGTTTCATCTCTTCTGCTTCTTTATTTATTAATGCAATGCCTTTATTTCTTTCAAATTGTTCCATAGATATAAATTTTATTGCTTCTGCAACATCTTCAGCTTTTTTATTTTTTGAAGCATCTTCAATTTCTTTTTTCTTCTCTTCATTTTCTTCTAAATCTGCATTTTGTTGCTCTAAGAGTTGTTTGTTTACTTCTACTTGAGCATCGCGATTTTCTTGAGCTTTTTCTAAAATACCATTATAGGCTTTAGTATATAGCTCTTTTAGTTCTGCTGTATTTTCGCTAGTTTTTTTTGTTAAATCGTCACTCATTTGCTTTAATGATTCAAAATCTCCTTCAACAAAAGGAATCGCATCTTTTATATGCTCTTTAATTGTTAGTCCCATAATACTAGCTCTGCCTTCAATATGTTCAAAAGCAATTCGCATTGTTTCTTGTAAAAGAACTGCTATTGCTGGGAGTCTTTCTTGTATTGCTTTTCCTATATTATCCCAACCTATATCTCCTAACTTTTCAAATTCTTTATTGGCTTGTTCGATAGAAGGTTGTATTGTTTCTATAATAACATTGCCAATTTCAATCATTATACCTTGAAAATTATTTCTCAACATAGCAAATTGAGTATTAAAAGCACTTGTCATTTTATTAAAAGCGATTTCAGTTGCGTTTGATTCTTGTGCAGCTCTGTTAAACTCTACAACGTTATTTTCTAAAGTTCCAAAATTATTAGCCATTGTCTGTATCGCTGCAATAGCACGAATATTAGGAATAAACTTTTTAATTGTTTCTTGATCTAGTCCTTGGAATTGTTCTATTGTTTTGACAAGATCGACAGTTCCATCATCAAACTTTTTTACTTCAACCCCAGCCAATTCCATAGCTTCTTTTGCTGCATCTCCAGGAGCAGATAAAGATGTAATTGCACTAGTAAGAGCTGTTGTTGCTTCTGCTGTATTTATACCTGCAGCAGTAAGAGTTGCCATTGATGCACCAACGTCATCTAAACTTAAATTCATAGACTTAGCAAAAGGAAGCACCCTGCCTAAACTTCCAGCAAGTTCGCCCATTGTAGTTTTACCTAGCCTAACAGTTGTGAATAAAGTATTTGAAACTGCGTCAACTTCTTCTGCTGATTTTCCATAAGCGTTTAATGCAGTTGTAAGAAGGTCTGCAGCTTCTGCTGCACTGGTAACTCCACCAACTGCTAATTTAGAAGAAGCATTTAAAACTTTAGCTGAATCCGATGCTTTAGAAAATCCAGCTGAAACAATATCATATTTGGCTTTACTGATAGAACTAAGAGCTAAACCACTAGCAGATGCAACATTTCTTAGCTCTCTGCTCATTTCTGGTAGAGTTCTTTTGTTCGTTTTATCTAATAATGTACTAACCTCTAGAAGGCTCTTTTGAAAGTCTCCAGCTAATTTAACAGATAAAATTCCAAAACCAGCCGTAACAATTCCAGCTTTTGTTCCAATACTTGTTAATGCTCCACCTACATTTTTAAGAGCAGTTGTTGTTTTCTTAGCACCTTTTTGAGATATTTTTAAAACTACATTTTTAGCCATTTTTTATTCTCTCGTGGTTTTTAATTCTTGTTATTTCTTGATCTATTATATTAAAGCAATCAAGTTGCCAAGCATTAGCAGAATCTAAGCTCTTAGCGATAGGAATATGAAACTTTTTTACGCTTTGATAATCGTTTATCATTTCCCAACACCAATTAGGGATAAGTACACTAGGATTACAAAATAAGGGCAATTGATAAAAAAGACTTTGACCAACTCCAAATTTGTGAGTGCCTTTATCTTTAAGTAATCTATCAATTTCATCAAATAAATCTCCTTTATTTTGATAAGTTAAAACCCTTAATAATACTGGCGACCGAGCTTTGTATGGGAGGAAATACTCAACGTCTGGCAGACCATATTGGGAGAACCAGACTGCTGTTCTCAATCGCCAGTTATGTTTCCCGAATTAAAACCCATATAAGAGTTTATAATTTCCATTAAAACTTCATCTTCAGCCAATGCAGATAATCCTTTTAATCTCTCCTCTGCTTTTTCTTCTGTTCCAAAAGCGATTAATGCAAATTCATCAGCAAGATCATGAACTTTAGTTTGTTCTAGGTCAGCAAATACTTCTTTTACTTTCCTATATAAACTGCGCCTTTTTTTTCTTGTAATATCTTTACATTCAAAATCACCATGCTTTGTATTTACTATCATTTTAATCCTCCCTATTTATTAAGTTGCTAAAACTGTTATTAGTTTATTTGTTCCAGTAGCAGTTGCTTGAAATGGTAACTCAATAAAAACACCACCTTCTGAACCTAAATCAACATTATGTCCAGTGTATTTTGCAGTTGGTATTTCTATAAATATATCTGATGCACTACCACCACCTGAAGTTCCTTCATCTCCAACTAGAATACCTTTTGAAGTACCAGCTAGATAAAATGGTAATTGAGCTACAGAAGTATCATCCATTTTTACATTTATAGAGCCAGTGACATCAGCTCGATTCCTTATGTAATCAGTTGGTTCCCCATCTATACTATTTACAATTTGATAACCAACTCTTTCTGCTGGGTTTGAAATAGTTACAGAAAAAGATTTACACGTAACTTGAGTTCCAGCAATTTCAACTGCGTGACAATCAAATAATCCAAAAGCGTAATCTGTATTTGAAGCTGTAGAACCATCAGAAACTGCGTTTGTTCCAACAGTAGGTCTATATCCAGAATAGATTGTTCCACTTGCTCTTAACCTACCACCATTTGTACCAGTGTCCATTGACAAAGTAAGCTCTGTAACTACTGCAGAGTGCAATAATCGAGTTTGATCAGAGTCTGGATTTACAATACTAACTTGTAATGAAAAGTCTGGAGCAGAAGTGTTATAAGCGTATTGAGCAGAATGCCCTTGATTTCCAGTCATATGACAAAGCCCTGTGGTTCCATCTACTTCCATTGCTGATCTTAGTAATAATTGCAGTATTTCTTCTGAATCCACTAAGTAATCAAAAGCCATTGTATAAGAGCCGCCATTTTGAGTTATGAATAAATCTTCTTCCCTAAAAACTTTTTGACCAGTTCTTGGGATAAACTCTTGTGTAACTCCTGCACTAAAGTCTATATCATTTACTGTTTCTAAATTCCATCTATGTAGAGCATTATCACTGTTTTGAGTTAAGATACCTTGATTTGCTGCATGCTGACCTATATAGACAAGGAATTGATTTCCTGAATATGTTGCCATTATTTTTCTCCTACTGTTTTAAGCATTTTATTTTTAAGTAATTCAGTTGGTTCAAAATCAAGCTCAACAATTTTACCTTTGCATAGCTTTGCATGATTGTCGTTGCCCAACCCTTTGTAATTATCAAAGGCATCTACATTAAACGTTGAAGTTGCCTTGTATTTTTTTTTATTCTTCATTATAGATTCCTTATATTATTTCTATATTGGTGCAATTAAATACAGCAAGACCTTTTAAAAGAGTTTTATCATCTTCATCTTGAATGTACTCAATACTTGTTACTCTAGCATCAAACCAAACATCTCCGTTTGAATAGCTAATATTATTAAAAACTAACCTTTTAAATCTTTCCATAATATTACTAACTTGTTTTAAATTATTTAGAGAATATTCTCCTGCTGATTTTAGTTGATATTCTATATTTACAGTGTATTCTCGTGTTATTCCACTGTTTAAATGTTCAATAAAGGCATCTGATTCTGGCGTTAATAAGAAAGATTGATTTCCTCTGTGTTCGCTATACTTAACAGGAATATTAAATTCATTATGAATAATAGTTGCTAAACTATCTATTATTTTATCATGTATTGTATTTGTAAAAGTTATTGCCATATTAATATCTGCTTGTCCTTACTGTTTTAACAGGCGTAAAAGCTTGATCTACAACGCCACTAACTTCTAATTCATATTCATCGTTTGTAGTATATACTCCAGGTGAAAATCTTACCCACATATCATGTCCTACGGATTGCCATCCACAATCAATAATTTCTTCAGTTGTATCTTGGTTCATTTTTAAACCTTTTTCATTTCTAGTAAAACTAGAATATGTCACGCTTGTATTTGCAGAACCTGCTGTAATTGTTCCCCCAGCTGATATAATAATTTTTATAGCATCCCATTGTGTACTAGCTCGACCTTTTACATCTACAATTCCACCAGTTGTATTTGCGTTTACAGATACGTCTTTTAATATCCCTTTGTATTTTTGTTCTGATTCGCTAGAATATAATGTAATTTCACCCTTTCTTAGCATATCCAACCAACCTGTATTTTGGTCGTTTATAGCCTGACTTTTTATTTGGTTAGCTTTCTCTATGTCATAAGGTCTGATCAGCGATTCTACAGCCATTACTGCCGTACTACGCACTATTATTTCTGGATAGTCATTTGCTACTGCGTCAGAAGTTCCAACACCTTTGTTTTTATAAATTGGAAACGGCAATAATGAACGAATAAAATCACTTGCTCTTTTTACTGCTTCTGTTTTTAAATCACTCCAATCTCTAGATGCTTCAAAAACTGCGCTATTTAATGCCGATACAGATGAAGATGCTAGAAAAAACTGAAAAGAATCGGTGCTACTAGAATAATTATATTCATTATCAGCGTTTGGCGTATCTGTTACGGAAGTCATCTCAACGCCATCTTTGTAAAGTTGAGAAATATACCCTGTATTATTAAGCTGATAGAGGTTCGTTGTGTCCGTAGTGGTAAAGTTACTAGCTAAAACTTTTTTATGGTCGTATTCACTTAAATATGGCTCCACAAACGATAAGTCTGTGGTTGTGTTGCAATATGATTCGTAGTATGTACTCATGCTTCTGCCTCTGGTTTTATAGGATAGTCAATTATTTCTAATTCTAAACTTTTAATTTTACTTATTAATTCCAACAACATTTCTTTTTCTTCATAACATTGATTATCTATTATAATATTTGTTACATCTAAGTGTTCTGCAATCTCTTTACATCTACATATAACTTCAAAAGCGTTATAGTCAGTGTCTAATGTTGTTTCTATTTCTGTGATCTTTTCCATGTTAAATAATCTGCACCTTCATGTGGATCAAAAATTGTTGTAATTAACCTATTATCATCAGCCGAATATTTAGGATCGATAATAGTTACAGGGCAATTAAATATATTTTTATCATCCATTCCGTTTTTATTTGCATATTCGTCCATTCTTTTAAAACTTGCTACTTGTAACGCATGAGAAATTAACCCTGAACTAGGGTCTTTTAAAACTTGGTATCCAGAAACGTGTATATGCCCTGCAGTTAAAATATGATCACGCCAACCCATTTGAATTGCTCTACTAATAGCGTGAGCAGTATTCCACATTGAATTTCCTTTGAATTGATGCCTAGCGTTTATCCTAACTTGGTTTTTATTAGGAAATTTTAAATTTATTCTAACACCGTGGTTGCTATAAACAGTTTCACTATTTCTCATTATAAATTCTAGAGGATCGCCATCTCCTGACCAAACATCGTGATTTCCCCCTACCAAATAAAGCCATTCTAAGCTTTTAACAAAATGCTCTGATAATAACCAAGATTCTTTCGCAGTTGTGGTTTGATTAGCGTATAACCTAGCCAGTCTGCCTATCCAGTTATTTTGAATGTCGCCTAAATTACCAGCAAACATTCCTTCGGTTTTGTTAATTAAATTTGTAATAGCAAATATTTCAGATAAATCTGTACCATCATCATCAACGTGAGGATCGCCAAAATGAGCAATTCCTATTGGACCATCAAGATTAATATTTATATTTACTAATTTTTCATAAAAATCTCTTTTTTGTTTTACTTTAAACTTTTTAACTCTGTATTTAATTAACTCCTCAATATCCATTTCTTTATTAGGAGGGTTTTTTTCTTGGTTAAAGTCTTTATTATAAATAGTGTTTGTTTTTACACTTCTCCTTTTACAGCTTAAACAATAATATCTTTGCTTTCCGTATTTAGTTTTTCCATCTTTATGGATTTGCATAGAATTACAATAAACACAACTTAATATGTTTTTGTTTTTATCATATAAATTTTCATTTTTTTCTTTAATTATCATTTACATATCTCTATAAACTTTTCAACAGTGCCTTTCCCTAAATGGCTATTATAATATGCTTTCCAATATACAGCTTGATCTTCTAGGGTATATGGTAAAGGTTTTGGCACTCGTCTGTAATGTATTCTACAAAAAATAATTTGTAACGCTACATTTGTTGCTAATAAGAATTTTAATTCTTCTGATTTTGCTGCAACTAAAATATAAGAATTTAAAAAACAAATACTTTCTATTTCTGTTAATAGTTTTGGTCTAAAGCATAAATAATTTTTGCATATATCAACTGCAGTAGCAGGTTCCATTTGAAAAAATCCTCTAGCTGGACCATCTTCTAATTGCATTAAATATTGATAATTAGATTCAACTAAACCTGTATTGTAAATTAAATCAACTGCTTGATCAGAATAATATTTAGCATCTAATTTTTTTAAAGTCGTTTTAATTACTTTTAATATTTGTTGTTTATTTATCATTTTCTTTTGACTATTTTTTTAGTTTTACCACTTTTAGTTCTAGCAAAAATATGCTTTTTTGTTTCCCTTATAAATGTTCCACTATATCTTTTTCCTCGCCATGTCCAACTTACTTTTTTAGCCATTACCATTTCACCTTATTTGCCCAATATGCAGCAGAGAGTTTTCCTCTTGCAATATTTTTTCTATGCCTTGCTTTAAATGATTTCCTTCTAGCTTTTTGTGCAGCAGTTTTAGGTCTTTTTCCAGCACCTCTGACTCCTTGTTGTCCAAACCTAATTAGTTTAATAGTTGATCCACTTTTAGCCAATACAACGTGAGATTTAGTAGCGTGACTTGGTGTTCTTTTAGGTTTATTAAAACCTTTCAAACCAAACCTTTTTAAACGTGGATCTCTAGCCATTATTTACTGCCAAATATTTTAGAGAAAAAGCCTTTTTTAGATTTCTTTCCTTTATTGCCACCAATTTTCTTACCTTTTTTCTTTTTCTTTTTAACTTCTTCCATCATAGCATATTGATCTAAATGTTTGTCATTAGAATCTAGAGGCTCATTACTAAGGGTTATTGTTGTTAAGAGAATTATTATTGAATGTGTCATTATTTAAATTCCTTTATTACTTTTTTAATTTTTACAACCATTTCATCATCTTTTTTACTTGGTGTTAGTTTTACAATTATATCTAAAACTTTCATAATAAAACCTTTAACGCCCATTTTTTTTATTTGCCTTTTAACATAGCTTGATAACATACTCATTTATTTATCCTTTTTTAACATTTGTTTTAATCCGTTAAAAACAACATCTAATAAAATATCATCTTTATCGCTAGGGGACATTTTTACAACTTTTTCTAAAACCATAAAAGCTAATAAAACCCACTCCCAATTATTGCTTAGCCATTCCATTATTTATTCCTTAGATTCTTTATTAATAAAAATATACTTAAAAGAGCCACAATCACTTGTAAAAACTCGTGAATACCTGAAAGGTGTACTAAGTAATTACTAAAGCTAATTGAAGCGATTTTGAGACTATCCATTTTTTTGTTCAACCATAAATAAAACTCCTAAAAACATAACAAATATTAAAGTAAACATTACCATTTAATGCCTCCCGTTTATTCTACTTAAAGAACCTTTGACTTCTGAAATTTGATTATCAACTGAATTAACATCTTTTGTAAGCGCATCAAATTTTCTATCTAACTTATCATCTGAAACATTCCATCTATTTATAAGCTTTATTATCATGCCTTCCATATTCTCTAAAGTTTCAGATTGACCTTTATTTTCAATTTTTAAATTTTCTAATGCCTGTTGTTGGGCTTCGCTTTTCTTGGATAATGACATTACTAGATATACAAACATAATTCCAACAATTCCAATCATACCAGCTTCTGAATAAACAGCTAAAAAATCCACTTATTTCTTTTTCCTTTTACCCCAACTCATAGGGTTTAAATTTATTTGTAATTCTTTTTCGTAAAAGCTCAATTTTTTTTCCAGTTCTTCAAGGGATTTAGCTTCCTCCAGCTTATGTTTAGCAAGTAAGCTCCTAATCTCTGTATTTGCAACCAAAAGTTCGTTTTCGAGTGTTCCAATTCTGGTTTCAATCCTATAATAAGCGTACACAAGACTGCCAAACAATACGAATATCTGACCCAACCATTTGAGATTAATAGAAATGACAGCATTATCATCAAAAACGTTAGCACGATAAGACCTTGCAGTTTTAGGCTTTTCATTCACTGTATCTCCCAATAATTTGTAGAATCTTTATGAATAAGGTCGTTAAATTCTTCTGGTTCGTTACTATTAGGCTCAAGCTCATATCCAGCTATATACCACCCTTCACAAGCGTTAAAACATAATAATATTAATATTGTATAAATTAATTTCATCTTAGCACTACTTTGTTATCAATTAATTTATGTTTAACAATGTCAATGCGCCCATTACCAGAATCGTGTAGCTTTGCACACTCGTCAACAAAAGCGTTTTCAATAGTCTTAAATGAATCAGATTTAGTTTTAATTATATCATTTACTACTAGAAAATATTTTTTACTATTTGGATATTTCAATGTTTTAGATTCACTTAATTTTTTAATCATATTAGGTTTATTATTTAAATGAATCACTACGTTGTGATTATGAGCGCATTTACGAACTACCATTTTATTCAGTAGGCTCCATAGCTTTTTTAAGCTCTTTAACGCCTTGCTGGTGCTTTTCATTAAATACTTTCAACGTAGCACTCAACTGCTCATTTACGTGCAGATTTGTCGCTAGTTTGTTGTTTAAGTCATTAACGTGATTTTGATTCCTAGCCACTTCGTTTGCTAGTTCTTTTTGAGCGTCTGTCATATCCTCAATAGCGTATTCTTTACCATCGAGATTTAACATTGGCTTGTCTTTTTGTTTTTTTGCCATTGTGTTTCCTTTTTAGTTAATTAAAGTTTTTTAAAATCTTCTATAGCAAGTGCAAGACCATCTGATTGTGCTTTAGCTCTAGCCATTTCATCATCATATCTTTTCTTTTCTGATTCAAGCTCAGATAATGAGTATTCATGCTCTTGGTCATTTAGCTTTTCTCCAGTTAATGGATTCCAAGCCTTTTGAACCATAGCTATATAATTTTTTTTTATTGCATCTGTTTTAGCTTGAACTACATCACCAGCTTCATTTTTAATTTCTTTTTTAGCTGGAGAAAGATCTTTTTCTTTTTTTGCAAAATTAACTGTTTTACCTTTTTTTGCTTTGTATTCTGACCAGTTCATTCTGATTCTCCTATTTATTTTATTTATATTAAGTAGCACTCATAATTGAAATAGAGACATCAACTCCATTAGCCCAAGTGCCTTTTACTCTTAAAGTATTGCTAGTTGCATAAAATCCAGTTCTGTTAGCAGAAACGCTAGAACTATTAACTTCTATATATCCTTGACTTGTAGCAACAGTTGCTATAGTCCCACCAGAACATTTAATAATAGCAGTATCTCCATTAGTGTTGTCTGATTCAATAACACCTACGAAAGCCATAAATGAATGAGAAGTATCTATTCCAGTGTCCCATTCTGTATTTTGAGCCATTGTGTTATTAACAACCCTCCACATTGTTTCATTACCAGAACCTTGAATAGTCTCACCACCAGCTTTAGCCATAGCAGTTGTACCTTCATGCCCTAAACAAACATGAGTCACATTAGAATCACCTAATGTTACTGTATTGTCTCCTTGTCCAACTGCATTATATCCTATAACAGTTTGATTTGTTCCAGTCGCAGTATTGGGGTCTGCTAATGTTCCAATAATGACATTCTTAGTACCAGTTGTAACTACATCGCCAGAGGCAGTTCCCACAAAAGTATTTGATACAGCAGAACCTTGTAAAAGAGTTCCAGCACCTTGTCCGATAGCAACATTGTTACCAGCAGTTTGAGGTGTTCCATCTACGCCTTTTCCAGCCTCATAACCCACATAAGTATTACTTCCACCAGTTGTAACATACCTTCCAGATTGATAGCCATATGCAGTATTCCCAGCTCCAGATGTGTTGTTTGTTAATGAATAATACCCCATAGCTGTTGTTCCGAAAGCCAAAGCACTATTTACTGCTGAAAGTGAATTATGTCCTATTCCTACACACGCCCAAACTCCAGCACTTCCAACATCATCTAATACATAATTGCCTATAGCTATATTTGCATCTATATCTG
>Ga0098043_1000076_pt1 | contig 30440 bp, 32 predicted proteins | sample 9B_taG_FD_92581 | JGI IMG/M metagenome (GOLD analysis project Ga0098043, IMG submission 92581) | Marine viral communities from the Subarctic Pacific Ocean - 9B_ETSP_OMZ_AT15188_CsCl metaG | ecosystem: Environmental > Aquatic > Marine > Oceanic | place: Subarctic Pacific Ocean | collected 2015-01-10 | reverse complement strand
GCATGACGACGAAGACCACTTTGAAGAGTATTACAATTTATTGGAAGCAATTGAACTTGAGCAAATGAGAAGGAAAAATGAATCGTTTGATGGTATAGGCTATAACGAAGAAACAGGCTTTACCCGTAGCGAACCAATGGAGATTGCTATGCAACTACTCAAAGAAGATTTATTTCCTCATCATAATGATTTAGATTATCACTTGTTATCACATGATGAACTTGCTTATTTAAGTACCCAACAAGGTACACCACCTAGTATTCATGATATAAAAGTAAATGAAGAAATAGCAAGAAGAGAAGAAGAATTTAAAGAAACCGAGGCTAATTTAAATCAATATTACAAAGAAACAGGAAATCACCCCGAAAGTGATTTTATAGATAGAGATGTACCTATTAGGAATTTAGGGAGATATAGTAAAGATAATGATGTACAGATAATGATGCCTATGAGTTTTACTACCGAATTTGAGGCAGGTGATGATGATTGGCAAGCAAAAAACGCAAGCGAACCAATGGAGATTTCTATGCGGTTGCTCAAAGAGCGTGTAAGCCCCGAAGCCAAGCAACACAAGTTAGAGTATGATAAGAAATATGAATCTTCACCGGAGAGAGTAAAGTACCGTGAAGAGTTGAACCGTGAGCGTAGGCGTAGACATATTATGGGGCAGGGTGGACCGGATATGAGCCACACCAAAGACCATACCATTGTACCGGAAAGCCCTCATACTAATCGGGCAAGACATTTTAAGGACAAAGGAACTCTCCTGTAATACCTCAAACCTCATTATCCTCATTACATTAGTCAATAAATTGACTATCCTCATTCTTCATTAATTACTATAATAATAATATAATAATATATAGTCATAACAGTGAGTGAAGTAATGAGGATAATGAAGAAACTATAGAAATGTTTATAATGACTAATTTATTGACCAATGGTGAGCAACATGCAAGGAACAGGACAAGACTCGGATGCAGAAATTAGATTAATGGGCTTAATTTTAGCCCAATCAGCCTTAGTAGGATTAGGAATAGGTGTATTTGATGCAGACCTTTGGTTAAAAAGTGAAACCGCTATGTTAAATGGATTTACTTACGCTATGGCCGCATTTTTTGTACAAGGTATAGCATATTATTTCTTTAAGATGTTTTTTGAACAAGAAATGCAAGAAAGAGTAAGAAATACCGGAATGCAAAAATCAAGAGAGTTAAGATATAAACAAATGCAAAGTAATTTTGATAATCGAAGAGTAGAAATGGAAATGCGAATGCAAGAAGCGCAACTTGAGCGTGAATTGCGTTGGATGGAACAAAACCCCGGTAAAATGCCCCCAAGTTGGGGTGTACCGGGTGGTTCACAATCTATAGTTTCTCAATATGACACCGGACAATTTAATCCCGGTATTCCTAATCATGATGTTGAAGTAGACCAACCTATTAATCTAGGAATTAATGAAGAAGAAGACAAAGACACTAAAAAGAAAAAGTGAGGTGTTAATTTGGGTCGTATTTTTAAAACGCCTACTGATGATTCTACAGAAGCAACATTACGGGCTATGCATACTCAAAATATGTTAGATACATATTATGAAAAAGGCGTAGGTTGGTTAAGAACTATACTTTTTGTTTTAATTGCGGTACTTGCTACAAGTGCTTTTGAATTAAAATCCGGTGATTCAATATGGGAAAATACAGTTGAGTGGTTTTGGAATAAAATAGATAATTGGATTAGTGGTGACTAAAATGGTTGAACCTGCCGGTACTGCTTTAGTTGGCGTGGCGGTATGGGGGCAGAATTTATACAACTCTTGGAGGCCACGAAAAGTCGGAATATACGGTGCGGCTATGGTAGGTAAAACTACTCTTGACCGTTATATGACTACTCCGGGTGAAATGGAAGAAATACCCGAAGAAGATAGAACGGCTCATTTTAGATTACTTGGTAAATATCTTTTACCCAAGCCTACAAGAAAGCGTATATCTTGGAAAGGGGATAGAAGAGTAGTATATTCTGCTGACTTAGGTGGACAAGAGCGTTTTTGGTCATTATGGATAGACGACATGGTTAATCGTCAAGTAGAAGCAGTAGTCTATATGTTTGATGAAAGAGCATTCAAAGGTGGAGATGAAGCATTACAACAAATAGCGGGATTCAAATACTTAGTAGATTGTATAATTAACAGACAGTATAGGTATCGTAATTTGCGTAGTAGATGGAAAGGGAAAAAATATGCACCAAAACTCGTTATGCTTGTAGCAAATAAGGCTGATAGATTTTTTGATGATACTGCCGCTATGCTTTGGCAACAAAATAGAATAGGTGAACATAAAGTGTTTGACCCATTTAGAGATGACTTAGTAAGACTACAAAAAGCCGGTATTCCTACTCGTAGGTCTTTTATGGCAACAAGAATAGGATGGAATGTAGAAACTACATTAATAGATTTATTATCAACATAGGTGATATTATGAAAAAAATAACAAAAATTATAGCAGTAAATAAAAACACAAAGTGCGTAAGAACCGTAGTACCTAATCCAATGGCTGAATTATTAGGTATAAAAGCAGGGGATAAAATATCTTGGAAACTAAAAACTGATAATGGAAAATTTTATCTTGAAGTAAATAAGGAGGTTTGAATATGTACAATGGTAATCAACAAAGTTTAGCACAAGTAAACCAAGCGCATTTACTTTCTTTAAGCCAACAAGGTAATGATACTTTAACTCATAGAGCGTTAATAGAACAAGCAACTGCACAAGCGGCGATGCAAGAAGCATCACAAAAAACTGACTTACAAGTTCCTAAAGTGAATTTCTATCCAAGTAGACACCCTAACCCACATAAAGCAAGAAAGAAAGATATTAAACAGGCTTACAAATTACTTACACCTACTAAAAGAAGTATTTTTAATCCATTTAGATTGTTTTTTGGAAGAAAGTATCGTTATAATAAACAAAGCCATGTATGTGTAGTAGATGGATGCGATTGTGCAAATTTAATTCAATATGATAATTTATATGCTAAAATTACTGATGAAGATACAGGAGAATCGCTTTGGGATTTATATTGGAAAAATTCAGTGACAGGAGAACCGGAAGCGTTTGTTGCTCGTGAAAAAGTCACAAGTGGTCGTAAAATGCGTGGTACATATTGCCCCGAACATATGCATTTGTATCATTTACTTGTAAAATGGGAAACAGAAGAAGATAAACTAAGTGAATCGAATCCAAGAAGACTTAGAGATAGAGTCAAAAAAGGAGTATCAATTGTCACAGTTCCTATTACGGCAATAAAGAAAAGTGACCCTACACCGGAAATGTTGAAAAAATATGAACCATTTTTTGCTGAATTAGAAAAAGATGCAAGAAAAACTAAAGGAATAAATATTCAGTATTATACTAATCCTATGACAAAACAAAACGATATTACTATTGTAAGTTTTGACTTAAGAATATTTCAACATGAATTGGCTATGTTTAATCAACCTACACCTGCTTTTCAAGCCATGTTAAATCAACAAGTAGAAGAAGTAGTTAATCAAAACACAAATATGGTAGATACCCTTCCGATGGAGTGATAGAGATGTTTGGATTAAGCGGAAATAACCAAAATACAGGTACATTAAATTTAGGTGTACAATCTCAACAAGGGCAAATGCCAATGCAAAATGCTAATCCGTGGGGGCAACAACAACAATCTAGTCCATTCGTGGCGGGTTTGTTTGGTGGACAACAACAAGCAAATCAATTTATGCAACAACCTATTCAACCACCAACAGAATTAGAAATACAAATAGAATTATTAAAGCAACAATTACCAATTGAAAAATTTATTTCAAGTAATCAAATGGGATTACTTATTGAAATGATTGGTAGTGTAGTGACATTAAGTGTATTAGAAATTTTAAGGGGTTCTACATTTATTATAAATGAAGATGACGGTACATTAAAATTAGATACTACTACTTTACCTACTAATTTACAAACTATGAGTGCGGAAAATATAGCAAGTCAATTTACTAATCTCCAAGCATCTGCTCAACAAGCAGTTAATCAAAGTAATAATTCACAACAACAATTAGCCTCATATGCTCAACAATCCATGATGGGTAATGCACTTTCAGCCGCACTTGCAGATGAAGGTATGATGAACAAAGTAGGTGGCGGAGTAGGTAGTTTCGCTCGCTCAATAATAACAGGAGGAAGATAATATGATAGATAAAGATTACACAACATACATACCACAATCATTTGCAGCATCCACATTAGATGTACTTAATCCGAATAGAAGCGTAATTATTGATATGATTATGGTACAATTAATTTCTATGATTGTATGTATGGGTATGATACTTATATTCAAAGGAGGTTCTATGCCTTCAACTACAGTATCATACTTCTTAGTAGGATTATTTGCTAGTTTTATTATGCTTACTAGCATTTATACTCGTATTACTCGGTGAAGGCCATTTGTTAATAGGACAAGTGGAATTTAGTAAGTTTATTTTAGTGTTAATATAACAACCACACAAGTCACATCTTTTACCGCCGTAAGGACATGATTCACAAACTTGCTTTCTTAAATTATATAATACAGGTGGACAAATATCACCTTTTACAGTATCTTTTACTGCTTGAGTTAAACTCTTTAATGTATACATATTCAATGGTACACCCGCTACTCTTTTAGCCCTCCACATAGTACTTTCCAAGTTATATTTATCCATAAGCGTTTTGTAAGGGGTACACCTAAGCCCGTACATGCAGGGGGCGGAGCGTGTTGTTAAACGGTCTTGTAAACTTTGTACAAGTGAAAGTAGAGATGAAATAGAAGAACAACTTCTTAATGGTCATATTTCACCTAAAGAATTAGATAAAACAATGGGATGGAGAGCCAATACTGCTGATAGACATTTCCGTAATCATATGGGAGATTACCATATGGCAGCCAATCCTTCTTGTCCTGTATGTGCTAGTCCTAAAAGAGCAGAATATGAAAATGAATATTTTCAAGGAAGCGCAGATACTCAAGCAATAGCAGAAGAGTTAGGATGTGCTGAAAGAACAGTGTATAACCATATGAAACATCACTTCCAACCTTTAGTGCAAAAAACTGCGGCATATGAAGTAGCATTAGCCGCCGGACAAGAAATTCAAGTACTCCGTTCAAATGCAGAAAAACTAAACCAAAAGTTATCCGAATTATTAGATGAAGGTACAGTTCATGAAGATGGTTTTGTTCGTGATGCAGTTATACTTCACAAAGAAGTTAGAGAAACGGTAAAAGACCTACTACGGTTTCAAGACCAATGGGGGGCTAAGACTGATAATCAACAAGTCAATCAAACTATCAATATTCTACAATTAGAACTTGGTAAAGAAAGCCCGGAAACTTGGACAAGAATTAAAAAGCAGTTGGCTGAAAACATGGGGGTAGAATAATGGTTATGGGTCGTGGCTCGGACACAAGAATGTATTCACCAAGAAGTGAATCAAATACTATGTATTCATCAGCAAATGAAGACGGGGATAAATATAGCCCTACTTCTCCCGAAGATGCAGATAAGCGTCGAGAGAATAAACAAATTAAAGATGAAGAAAGGCGAACCAAATTAAAAGATATTAAGCATATCAAAATTAAACCATCACAAGGATTAGGTCAAGGACCATCATTACCTACAGAAGAAGGATTAGATGACGGAAATAAGCGTGATGACGAGCGTGAGATAGGACTTCAAGGTGGACCGGCGGGTAGTCGTGGACATTTACTTGACTTAGCCACAGGTGCAAAAACAGGCACAGGTTCAGCGATGGGTACGGGTAATTCCGCAGTTAGAACAGGCGAGCCGATGGATGGTGCTTGGAGTGAGTTGTTGAAGGAAATACCTACCGGCTATTCTGCGGTAGGTCCAAGTTCTCGTTGTGATAACACTCAAGAAGGGTGCGATGGAACTTATGAAGCACATTATCGTGGACCGGAAGATAACCCTAAAGAATTGGTAGACATATTTTGCCCTAAATGTGGAAGGTATCATGAATTAACAGGAGATGTATATGATAGATATTTACAAACTGATATGGCAAGAGGTGAACACCCTTCACAACAAAATATTCAAACAGGCGAGCCGATGGATAATGCTTGGAGTGAGTTGTTGAAGGAAAAACCACCCTGCGATACGCATGATGTTGGCGACGGTACAGATGAAGATACTAAGCGATACTTTGACGAGGAAGTAAGACCCGAAGTAATGAATCCCAACACTCCAAGACCTCATGCGTTGATGAATAATAAGAGATTAAAGGAAAAGATAAATGACATGGTTATGGGTGGTGAGCCACTTGATGCAGATTTAACTGATGAGTACAACTACCGAATAGTTGAAAACGATTTGAACGCTCAAGGTAATCCTGTTTCTAATACTGGCTTTGATACCAATTTTCAAGACCTCCACAGAAGTAAACCGATGGATAATGCTTGGAGTAATTTACTAAAGCGTGAAACTCCAAAAACTATACAGGCTCGCCGTCGCCGTGAAGCAAGACAACAATTTAGACCATCTACAGGACAATTCAAGAAACCGCCCGGTGGACAATCCGGCGGTGCAGGTGCTACTATGCGCCGGTTTAAATCAAGAATGCGTGGTATCAAAGGTGGGAGAAAAACAGGTTTAATGAAACCTCATTTATCTGTTGAAATGAGCCACCGTGGTATCGCTACAAAACAACCTATGAGTAAAGACCCACAAAAATACCGTCAATATATGGGGCAACAAGAAGCACAAAAAATTCTTGGTGGTGTAAGAAATACTTTTTCACCACATGCAAGACATAGTGCAAGAAGTTTTCAAGCCGGACCTACAGGTGGAGGTAGACTTACAGGAATGCTACCCGGACAAGCAGGGCAAATGAGACAACCATCTATTACAAGACTACGCCGACCTCGTATGCCAAGAATTAGACCTGTTATGCCACCTACACCACCTATGCCACCTCAAGTAGCACCACCTATGAGTAGTGTACCAAGTATGCCCGCACCATCCTCTACTATGATGATGAGTGAAGAAAGAACTCAAAGTGATATACTCAAAACTAATCGCTACGCTAATAGAACTGAAATGTTAGAACTTATGCGTAGATTAATTGCCGCATCAAGGAAAAGAAATAAATTAATGAAATATGTTCAAGGTGGAGGTTCTGCTTTTGAAGATGGACATGTACCTACTCACCCTGCCGGTGTACATCAACATGAAGATGAAGAAGAAAAGAATGATGGACCAACACAAAATTTAGAAACAAATTCAAGTCGTTTAGGTCTTGACCCTGCGGGGCATTTATCCGGTAAGAGGGGGCATTTCGGTTGATAGGAATAAAACCTCTAATACAGAAAGCATGGAGTATGGTGGGTTATACCCCCGAAGGTCCAACTGCTTTTCGCAATCCACCCCCAACACACTTTACTCCACCAAGCGAAAAAGACTTACCATTATTTGCACATGATGGTAGAGGTAAATCATTACCCGGTGAATGGACAAATGGTGAGCATGGAGAACTACTTTACAACACTAAAATAGGGGCTTTTCAACATGGTATTGATGCTTTAGCAAGTCATATGGGGGCTTTTTTAAGTAGACACGGTATTAATAGAAGCCCTATAGAAGTGATTAATCAAGCAATTAAGCAATTTAATGCTACTCATACTAAAGGTAAAGACCATCAATTACCTATGTTTGATAATATGGCTTGGAGAAAAATTCGTGCAAATGTATTACCACCCGGTAAAGGTACAAGAGAACAAGCAATAAGAGCAACTCGTACTCATAATGGTACATTAATTACTGCATATACAAATAAAAATGATGACAAAACTCCTATGGGGAGATTTATGGAATCATATTCAATTCCTTTTCATGAACAATTACAACATGTTCTTGAAGACCAACATAACATGTCACCGGAAATGTGGAAATCATTACCATTTGTAAAATATCCATACATGTATGCACACTATACAGTTCCTATGGTACAAGATGAAAACGGAAGAATACGCTCTTATGTAAGAAGCCAACATAGAGAACACCCCGGTCAAGTCACTTCGGAAATGATGGGTAATGCACCGGAAGGATATTTTCCGGGTACTGAAAATGTACATACATGGGAATCATTACATCATCTACCCGATGCTTTCTTTTATCCTAAACTTAACAAAGCGGGAAATAAACCCGGTAAAGTACCTACTAAATTATATCAAGCGGCACACGATATGATAGACCAAGCAATAGCAAATGGAACAGAACATATACCGGATATTAACATCACATACAATCAATCGGGTAAAATGAGTAGCCCCGATATGGTACAAAGACCACTAAGAGAAGTATTACAAACACCGGACATGCGTGAGGCTTTGATTAAGGATATAGCGCATGTACCGGCTATGATGTTTTTATTTGGTAGAAGTTTTCAAGGAGACTTTAAGAACCTATATAATCATATGATGGAAAAATATGGCGCACAAGAAGACTCTCTATCTCATGAAGACCACATGCGTTTCTTCCAACCCGGAGAAAAAGGCGGTCAAGGTATGCACAGTACTGCCGGTAAAATTATGGCACTTGCTCGTGCTTCGGGTCAAGGAAGTAGTGAAGAAAAAAGTAAATTCGGAGAACATCAAATTACATCGGATGAATTAGAAGCGATGGGAGTACCATATAGCGAAGGGGCTATGGGTCATGTAGATAGATTCCGTGGTATATTAGAAGCACTCGCAGACCATCAAGCAGGGGCAAGAGGTCACAATGTAAGAATGGCTATCGGTGAAATTCCTACTGAACCAATGCAAAACCTTGACATTTATGGTTATCCACAAGAGGGGGCTGATGTTTCATTAGAACCGCACATGGATGGTTATTTACACGGCATAGAAGATTATGCCGAAAATGATGGAATGCCTATTCCACCACAACCCAAAGTCCTATCGGAAGGCGGTTTAGCAACACCCTCACCTACACTCAATGTTGCACCTCAACCTCCGGTTTCTTTACCTTCCGGTAGGACACCTCCTGTGGCCGTGTCACAAGCACCAAGACAACTACCTGCACAATTCCAAGAACTTAGGCCACATATTGCTTCAATGAATCCCGATAGGTTTAGACGATATGTGAATAGACCTTCCGAAGCAACCACACCCGAACTTACTCCGATTGAACAAAGAGCGCAAACTGCTCTTGCCGACCCAAGACAACAATTACTTACTCAATATATGAAAGCCGAAGATAGTTATTTACCGATTATGGATAGAACACTAAAGGCTTTAGAAAGAATGCAAAAACATGAAGCAACTTTAGACACTACTATTAATCATGGAAATGTATTTCCCGATGTAGCGTATTTAGCAAAACATGTAGGTTTAACAAGTGGTGAAGTAAATTCAATTAATGAAACAATGGGTGATTGGCATAAAATCGCTAAGGCGTATAATGTAAAACCTAAAGTTGTAAAGGTAATCAAATTAAACATGAGGTGATTGTGTGGAACAAATATTAGTTATGAAATCTAAAAGAAAAGATGTATTGGTAAAAAATGTTGGTAGTGGACCGACATTGTTTCAATCACCGGGTGATAGTACACCTAAATTTATGGATTTAGTTAATGCCGCAAGAGGTAGAGGTACAAAAGGTGGAAAACTAGGTTTAGGTGGTCAAGCGGCAGGTGTATTAGGTCTAGCCGGTAAAGGTTTAGCGGGATTACAAACTGTAAATCAAGTAGCACAACAGGCACAAGGGGGTAATCCTCTTGGTGCGGTGCTTGGTGCGGGTTATGCTTTTGAAGCAAATGACCCAACAGGAAAAAGAACTGCAACTGCGATTCAAGGAAGCGCACCCGGTCCAACAGGACCACCACCACCACCTACTCCACAACATGTTAATGTTGGAGTTGGTAGTTATGATGCAAAACAAATAAAACCTTTCAATCCGTTTTCCGGTCCACAAAATGTAGCACCTGCACCTGCAAATTCTACAAGAACAGGACCACCACCTGCACCTGTAAAAGTAAATCCCGTAATACCTCAACCCGGAAGTGCTGAAATAGGGAGTGCTAAAAGTGGTAATCTATTTGGTACTCATGGTGAAGCAGTATCAATGGACCAACAACAAGTATTGCGACAACCTGTTCAACAACAACCAATGCAACAACAACCTGTTCAACCACAACCTGTTCAACCACAACTAGGGCAACAATTTCCTTCTACACCTGTTCAACCAATGCAACAACCTGTTCAACAGATGGCACAACCTGTAGCACCTATTCAACAGATGGCACAACAACATGTACCACCTACTGACTCTAATCAACAAACACTACTTCCTTTTCAAGATAATGAACTTAAAGAACAGGCTCATGAAGATGAATTAATGGGTAATACTGAAATACGAAATGCGGAGTTCTTTGCTTCTACACTTATGGAAAAGTTAGGTGCAGACACAGTTTACAAAATGAATCCACATCAAATCGCTATGGTATCAGCATATACATTCTTAAAATTGAGTTGATAGTATGAGCGAGAATATGAAAGAGTTTATCCTTGATATGGATAGAAAAATGGCGGAGAAGTCATTTAAATTCTTTTTTACAGAAATACTTGGTTTTCACTACAGTCACCATCATAAAATGTGGGATGAAGGGTTGAATAGTCAAAGATACTATTGTGTTAAAGCGAGCCGTGACCACGGTAAATCTACTCTTTTTATGTCCTATGCTTTATGGATAGCGGCTTTTAACCCCGGTACTCACATTATGATTTTCTCTCACTCTTTAGAACAGACTCTTGAACACATGAGATTTATTCGCAATAATATAGAAAGTGCCGATGTACTTAGACACTTAAAACCCGAACAAGGTAGACCGTGGGCTAAATCATATTTTGAGTTCACTAATGGTAGTCGTATAATGGCTAAGTCGGTTGGTGGTGCTACTCGTGGTTTCCACCCCGATGTAGTAGTATGTGATGATATTCTATGGGGTACTACGGGTGGAGAACTTCAAAGAGCCGCCGATTGGTTCTATGGTGTATTACTTCCTGTATTGCACCACTCGGCAAGACTTATGATGGTAGGTACACCGTTTAGTTATAACGATTTATACGCTGAATTAGAACAAAAAGAAACTTTTACTGTTGAAACTTACCCTGCTATTAATGCAGAAGGTGTGGCTCTTTGGCCGGAAAGATGGAATCTTGAGGCTCTTGAACAAAGACGATTATCAATGCCCGCTATACAATTTAGCCGTGAGTATCTTTGTGAGCCTATCCACGATGTAGCGAGTATGTTCCCTGCTAGTATTCTTGAGGCGGCTCGTGATAAAGAGTTAGTACTTCTTGATAGAGCAGACACCGAGTATGATGAAGAAGGAAATCCGGCAGGTGTATTTGGACAACATTTTATCGGGTGGGACACTGCAATAGCATCCGATAAAAACGCAGACTTCACGGCTATGTTGGTATTGAGAACACCACCCGAAGATAATATAAAACAAATTGTAGGTATAGTACATGAAAAAGGACTTGGTGGTGCGGCGCAGAAAAAACATATTTTACTGTTAAATAACAGGTTTCAACCGGATTTAATTGAACTTGAAGGAAATAATTTTCAGCGTATGTTCGCCGCAGAACTTCAAGATATGAGAGGGGATATTCCTATTCGTACATTTATGACAACACGCCAAAGAAAAGAAAGTATGTTTATGTCACTTCTTATGGCGTTTGAACAAGGACAAATTAAAACTCCTTATGGAGATGAGCGTAGTCGTGAATTTACCCATAAGTTAGAATCCGAATTAAACAGATTCGGTATGCAAAAGAATGGTAAATTAGAATCAGTAGGTACTCACGATGACTTGGCTATGGCTTTGGCTTTGGCTAATTGGGGTACAAAAGAGTTCAAAGGTTCAGTAGTATTACTCGATGATGTAATGCCCGGATTTGATGAATGGCTAACAGGCAAACCGCATAGAAATTATGGAAAAAATGATTGGGTGATACCGTGAATTGTAATTGTGAACACTGTACAGGCATGGGAGATGCTTGGGATTATATGCAAAAGAAATTATGTCCTGCCGGAAAAGCGGCGGCTAAGAAAAAATTTAAAGTTTATCCATCAGCATACGCTAATGGTTGGGCGGTGCAATACTGCCGTGGTAAATTTAAGAAAAAGGGGAAGAAAAAATGAAACTTAAGAAAGATAAATGTTGTTGCGGTGGAACTAAAAAAACACCATGTGTATGTATGATAGAAGGTAATCAATGTTCTGCGTCTTCACCTAAATGTCCTTGTTATGCATTGATAGATAAACAAAAAAATATCAAAAAAATGGTTGCAGTAAGGTGATTATATGACTGATAGATGTACCTGCCACGATATTTTAATCGTTAAAAATTTAAACCGATGGTTTAAAGAAAAGTGGGTTGATGTTAGTCGAAAGAAAAAAGATGGTTCTCATCCACCCTGTGGTCGTAGTAAAGCAAGTAAATCAAGCAAAGGCTACCCAAAGTGCAGACCAAGTGTAAAGGTTTCAAGTAAAACTCCAAAAACTTCCGGCTCAATGTCCGAAGGACAGAAGCAAGCCGCTACTAAAAGAAAGCGAGCAAAGAAGCAAGGAGTCGGTGGTAAACCTACAATTGTAAAGGAGATGAAAGAAATGAAAGATGATAAAAAGAAAAAGAAAGGCATGGTAGTAGTAATAGCAGTTGGAGGCAAACCTCCAAAAGCACCTACTAAGACTATGGATGCTGATGATAAGAAAAAAGCATTCGATGACGCTTGGAATAGATTAAATAGATAGGACAATTTCGTGGTCAATATGTGGGGAAGTGCTTTACTCGGAGATGAGTACGATTTAGGTATACACCCTGCTGATGACTTAACTAAAAGTGTATTATCAAATTTATCTCAACACCCAAATTTTAATGTAAATAAAGCACCTGTAGTAAAATCTTCAAGTATATTCTTTAATGATGATATTAAATCTTATAATTTTGCACCTAATGGTGATGGTTGGTTAGAAAGTACATATGGTAAAGATGCTAATTCTATTATCCGTATGTGTAGAAAAATACGAAGGGTAGATAAAAATAACCGTGAAAGTATTGATGCTATAATAGATGATGTTCGTACTATAAAAGCGATGGAAGTAAATGCTACAATTAATAATTTATCTTGGAGTGAAGGTTTAGAAGATGTAATAAAAAACATCGGCCTTAATGATAGGAGTCTAAAAGCACTCCGTAAGTTTGGTGAATCTCGCTCATCATCATTACAAAAAGCCTGTCAATTATATCTTAAATCAATGACTGTTTTAAATATATTAAATGATAATACAGATTGGGGTATTGATGAACAGAAAGAATGGGCTAATGCTTTACAACTGAAAAAAGATGCTCGTAAAATGTGGTCTAACACATTACATCAAATAGATTCACTCTCTAAAAGCGATAAAAACGCTTTAGAGTTTATTTCCGAAGAACTTACTAAATCGGGTTCTTTGGGTAGTCGAGAGTTAGTGCGTAGAGGGGTTGGGGTGCTTCATAAATCTATTACACCAAGTAAAGTGAGTATGTTAATTAAAATGTATGGAGAAGAGGTAGATATTTACAAAGCCTCTTCTCGTGGTAATTATGTTAAATTAGATACTCACGGTTTAATTATAAAAGATATTTGGGCTTATGCCGCAGGTTTTCTCGATGCTGACGGTAGTATATTTATTACTGAAAGAGGCGAACCAAGAGCAACTTTTATTGCTACAGGTGATAGAGGTAAACTACAATGTGAAGAACTACACAAAGCATTAGGTTGTGGTCGTTTAGTTCTAAATCAAAGAATACATAAAAAAAGTGTAAGAAGCCAACATAGACTTATATTCTCATCTAAAAATGATTTAAGACAATTACTAAAAGGAATTTTACCCCATCTAAAAATGAAGTCTTTACAGGCTAAAGCAGTATTATCTTTTGTAGATGAAAAAGACAAAATGAGAAAAAATGAATTATATCAACTTGTGACTTATAATAATTGGAAAGATGATAAGAAAAAGGCCGATAGTTTCTTGAGTAAATGGAACTTGGATGCAGATATAATAGGTAGTTATGCGGAGAGTTTGTAATGGCAGATGATGAAAGTAGAATAAGTCGTTTCTTAACGACATTAAGTAAACCATTCAAGCGTAAGTCATCACCTACACCTACTATGCCACTTTGGACAAGTGGTATTCAAGAACCCGTTATGGCACAAGGAATTACTATTCCCGCTTTGTATGCAGTGAGTACAGAATGTCTAATACTTAGAACTGTATTATCTAAACTGCGTCAAGAAATGTTTAGAAGGGGTTATTATTGGGAAAAAACATTCCATCAAAAATGTACAGAATGTGGAGAAGAATTTCAACATGAAGTACAACAATGTAATATTTGTGAAAGTCCGGTAAGAAAACCCGATGCTGACGAAATGGTTTATGCTAAGTGGTTATTAAAACAAGAAAACAGTATGGAACAACAGTTTATGCATGTTTTACATGAAATTGAAAACGACTTAAATATTGTTGATGATGCATTTTTAATATTTGTTAAAGAATATTTTATTGACCCCGAATCTAAAGAAGTATCTTTTTATCGTGTTAAAGAATTAATTAGAGGTGACCCTATTTTTATGCGTATAGTAGCGGATAAAAGAGGTGTAAGGGGAGGTCGTTATAAGACATGTTTAATCCACCGTGACCAAGTAAAGACTCATGCAGAAGATGATACATGCGAGATTTGTGGTAGTGATTTACAAGATGTACATTATGTGAATATGGCAGGTAGTGGTAAAACACAATATTTTGTAGAGGGAGAAGTCATACATTTAAGTAAATATAATCCATCAAAACTCTATGGTCGCTCACCTGTTAATACAATGTGGAGACAAGCCATGACTCTCACTGCTATGGATAACTACATGTATACTGCTTATCAAAAGAGAAGAATGCCTAAAGGGATTATATCAGTCACAACAGATAATCTTGAATCCATGAAATCTTTTTGGAAATCAGTTGATGAAAAAATGGAGCGTGACCCTCACTATATCCCTAAAGTTGGTATTGAATCATCTACAGGAAGAGGTGGAGTGAATTGGATAAAATTCATGGACACATTAGAAGAAATGCAATATATGGCAGTTCGTGATGAAATAAGAAATCGTATTGCCGCATACTATGGTGTATCTAGTATATTTATGGTAGATAATGGTAAATCGGGTGGTTTAAACAATGAAGGATTACAAATTCTTGTGACTAATCGTGCAGTAGAGTTTGGACAAAAAATCTATACAGACTTATTATTCCCTAAGATATTAAAGCAAATGGGAGTATTTGATTGGAAATTAACTCTTTATCCAAATGAAGAAGAAGATGAGATTACAAGATTACGCCGAGATGAGCAAGAATTGAATGTAGCACAAAGAATGGCTCAACTCGGATTTGTACCCGAACTCATTGATGGTGATTCAAGTAATGATATTAAATTTGTATATCGTAAACCCGAACCTCAAGCACAACAAGGCGCACCTCCGGGTGGTATGCCTCCGGGTGGTATGCCTCCGGGTGGAGGTAGAATGCCACCGGGTATGCCTATGGGTGGTGGAATGCCTATGCCTATGGGTGGTGGAATGCCTATGGGTGGCGCACCAATGATGAGAGGAATGCCACCGGGTATGCCTCAAGGTACAATGCCAATGCCACCTTCTCAACCGGGCGGTGAAGGCATGGGAATACGCAACCGTGGACCTTCCGCACCTCAAAGAAGAACATCACCGGGAAGCGGTGCGCCTGTGACAAGTGTACAACAAAGAGGACCGCCTCAATCACTTGGACAACAAAATGTTAATGCTCTCCAAAATGCACGAAGATTTAGAGGTGCATAAGAAACGCTTTTATTATAGGACTGTGTGAGATAGGGTAGGGAAGACGATGGATTTATTAAAAATGCACCCAATGGCTCGTAAATTAGAGATAGCGCAAAAAGGGTTTTTAACGGCTCTTGAAGGTGATGATGCAGAAGTAGCAAAGCAACATTTGACAGAAGTTCAAAAACTTGCTGATTTTCTTGCTGATGACTTGAATACTGTAATTAGTAAATCTACATCAGCGAATGGACCAAATGACATTTATGCAGGTGGAGTACCTGTAATAAAGTTTACAGAAGGAAGAGGAAGACAAGGTTCTATTGAAGGAAAAAGACTTCCGGGTTCTATTACATCGGGAATAAGAAAATCAAACTTTACTCGTAGTGCAGGTACTTTTGGTCGTTATTCTAATTGAGGTTTTAATATGACTGATGACAACTCCGAGCGTTTAGTAAATGCTTTAATTACTAAAATGGAAGTTATGGATAATAGTATTGAACTTTTAAAACAAGAAAATATTCGACTTAAAAATCTTCTTAATAATCCACAAGGATTACTAAGAAAAATGGGTATGGTAAAAACTACTACTCCTTTTACAGAAGATGTACAAAATGACCCATTTAGAAATGACCTTAACGATAATAGTATTCTAAAAGGACAAAATTCGTTTATTCCACAAACTAATGAAGAGTTCCATAATATGGATTGGGATGATATTCACGAGTTAGCAAATAAATCTAAAGAAAAGGAGATGATTCAATGAAGCCAAGATATGAAGAAGTAAGTTATGAAACTACACTTATGCTTGAAAAAGCAAAAATCATGAATGATAGATTAGATTCTTTAGAAAAAGCCAAATGTGATTGTGGTAAAGAACCATGCGAATGTAAAGACTGTCCTAAGTGTGGTTCTAAAATGGAAAAAGGTAGTTGCATGAAGATGGGATGCGGTGGTAAAATGGCTAAAGCCGAAGACTGTCCTAAGTGTGGTTCTAAAATGGAAAAAGGTAGTTGCATGAAGATGGGATGCGGTGGTAAAATGGCTAAAGCAGAACCGGGATTTAAAGCAGAAAAAATTACTGATATAAACCCACACTTTGTAGCAGAATCCGGCGGTCAAACCCGTAATGCTTACTACACTACTAATGGGAGAACCATTGAAACAGAAGATGTTAAACCTAAAAAGAAAGGCGATAAAGCATATAATACAGAAAAACTTTCTCAAAGAATGAACCCTCATGAGGGTGGCGGAGTAGAAAGAGAAGAGTCATTTGATAAGTCCGGTTATTAAGGTGATTCTATGAAGAAGCCTATCGCAATCAAAAAGGCTAACATTAATTCTCAATTTAGAGAAGCGGGAGAAGCGGGCTTACCAATCATTTGTAGGAAATGCGGCGGTACTAATACCGAAGGATGCAATTTGAACAGGGGTATGGATATACACGCTTGCCCTCAATTTGAACCGCTTACATAGGCGGTGAAAAAATGTTTGAAGATGAATTTAATATTTCTAAAAATGAGTTCTTAATCTCATTACATGATGGTTTAGATTTATCTCGTAATGCCGCAGAATACATAATGGCTTGGGAAACATTAGAAAAATCTCCCAAAGATAATTTATCTTTAAGTCTTAAAGATACTGCTGAAAGTATACTTAAAAAAGACGAAGAAGCAGAATATAAAGTAGATACACCTTTGAAAGAAGGTGAAGGATATATGTTGGCTTCAAAGCCTACATTTGGAGAACCTACTAATCATGTATGGGCAAACGGGTTAGTTAAAGATGAAGGTAGAAGTCATAGTATTTTTCCTAAATATATGGCTAAACCCACTTCTTCATACAAAGACCATCATTTTCCTTATCATGAAATGAATCATCCTCTACGACAAATAAATTCTCATAGTGGTTTACCAAATATGTTTGAAATGCTTAGGGCTTTAGGACCGGGTGGTTATGGAAAAGAAGAAAAAGATATGGAGCGAGCGTGGTTTAAAGAAATGACCGAGGCTAATAGTCCATTAGTGACAGGGTATAAAAAAAGTAAAAAGTCTGTACCGATTTTAGGAGATATAAATTCATTCGGTACTGTTGGTAATCATCAATACGATTTATATGAAAGAGATTTTAGAAGATGGCGAAAAGAAAATCCTCAAGATGAAAGCACTACCGAAGATGAATTAAGAGATATGCACTTTAATGATAAAGTCAAAGAATGGTCAAGTAAAGATGGTCAATTAGGTTTAGATGGATTCATGTATGGTCTTGAATGGTTTACTCCCGAAGAAAGAGATTCAATTCAAGACCAAATAGATGAAGGTATAGATAATAAGTCTTCACTTACATTACCTAATGGACAAAAAATTCCTACTGCTCGTATTGCATATAACAATTTAATGAGAAGAACACCGGAAATGAATTTTATGATTAGGTCTAATGCTCATTTTGGAAGGAACTCTAACTATAGACAACAATCTAATGAAGAAGATTATAGTCAAGGTGAAAATAGATTTATCCAATCTTCCGTTGCAGAAGTAATGCATGATAATAATAATTATTTAGATAAACCTGTATCACAATATATTTTAGATGAAATAAATAATAAATATATAAGTGAAGAACAAGAACCATTTGAAAGATTACCCGCTTTAAATTTACATAAAGAAGATTTTAAAGATGAATACGGTTTAAAGGATTTAAGAAAAGGGGCTAGAATACCAAGACTTTCTATGGAAGATGTATTATTTTTAGCAGGTTATGACCCAAATACCAATCAACCAATGTCAAATCACCCTATACACGGAAGTATGGATGGACCTATTATTAATATAGATATTTTAAGAAAGTTAGAAGAAGAAGCAAAAAACAATAGTACACTCCAACAAAAAGCAAAAGATATGCTAAACCATCGTTCATTCTTTACTTCTCCGCATGGTCCTCATCCCGATGAAGAAAAACCTAAGTATTGGCGTACAGATAAAGACGGATTTACTTATGGACCGGGTAAATTCTATGAACAATTATATGCAAACCTACCGGGAATGAATTTAGCACCTGCTACATGGATGGAGATGAATCATTCAACATCTCATGATAAAGATACATCACCAATGTTTGAAATGGATAAGTCAAACAAGCAGTTCTTTAAAACAAATTCTAATAATACTATTTTAGGTATGCATTTTGCACCTATGGAAACAAAAGAAATAGGTAAATTTTTAGCAGATAAAATGCAATTTGACTATACTAACCTACCTAATCCTATGGTGAATATTTTTTCTCCCTTTGCTACAAGTAAAAGTAGTAATTTAAGTGATAAAAATAACTATACAGAACACAAGTCTTCATTAAATCCTAAATATGAATATTTTATGAGAACTGCTACTCCACAAGAAAAGAAAGAATTAGGTAGTTCTAACATACATATGGCTACTCATAAATCTCATAATCCTACTATATCTCCTATGCCCGAAACATATTATGGTTCTAATCCAAGTGATACTCGTTTGCACGAAAAAGCAATTAAATCACATATCTTTAATACATTTTTAGGAAGGACTCACCATCCTTTTACTCCGCCTAAAAAAGCAATAGGGCAACTAAAAGATTTTTTAAATGGTGATTTATCAATAAGTGCGGGTTTAGAATTACAAGAACTCAAAGATTATTTGAATTGGGATTCTAAACCTATGACATATTCAAATGTAAAAAACACAATGCAGATGAAAGACTATCCTACTACAAGATTTATTAATTCTGTGAGTAAAATACTAGGTACTAAAGATACAAGAGCGATTAATGGATTTATTAATAACTTAGAACAAGATAAAAATAACGAAGAATACAAAAAACTTCATGATTATTATATGGAGAATCATAATTTTACTGCTTTTGACCCTATAAATTTAGAAGAGGCAAAAAACGGTCTTAATAATATAGTTCAAAGTATGCATGAAAAGAAGAAAGATGAATCTAATACACCTCATAAAGTTAAAACAAGTACACTTGATGGTATACATCAAATATTACAATTTGGAGGAACACAACTTTCTACTGAAAAGGAAAACAGATTTAGAGAAACTATAGATTCAATTAATGAGATGCTATTAAATCCTAATTTATCTCAAGAAGATGTAATGGGCTTACGAGATGATATGAAGCAAGCAGTAAATGGTTTAAATAAAATACAACAAAGAAAAGATAAACCTTCATCTCATTGGAAAATAGGTGCTAATCAAACTTTATCAGCACTTAAGTCTCATCATGATACTATAGTAGATTATGCTAAAAATGTAATAATGCCATTAGTTATTGAACAACAACCCGATGCTTTTGACCCAAGTGACCCTGTAAAATTTATACATAATACTCAAAAATTATTGGCTGATACACAAAAACATATATTGAGTACTAACGCACATAATCTATCAACTACTAATTATGGTAGACAATTCGATATTAAAGAAAATAAACAACTTAATGAGCATAATGCTATAGCAGGTCATTTAATTAATAATGGAAATGTAATAGACGGTAATATGTCTGTTGATGAAGTAATTGATGCATTAAAACTACAAAAGAACCCTGCTATGAAAGAACATGTAAGGAATTTACTCGATGAATCTAATAAAAGAGAAGCCCCGTTATATGTATCTACTATAAACGATTTACTTAGAAATGGACCAATTTCTAAAATAGGTAATGCGGATTTTTCACATATGCAGAATCCTAACAAAGATATTATGTCTTCTAATTATGAAAATCTTAGTAGTGCTGATAAATTCCATTTTGACTTACATGATACAAATTTACATGAAGCAATTAACTTAGCCCAAAAAAGAGCAGGTAAAGAAAATGAAAATTGGAAAGCGCATAAAATACACGCTATATCTCAAATGTTTCCTCGATTATTAAATTCTCAACAGTACGGAGCATCTATGAAAAATAGTGGATTAGAATTATTTCACGCTAATGATTTTGATGTACACGGAGTAAAAACCGCAGGTAAAGGAATCAAAAGAAATACTTTTCAAACTAAAAACAATCTTGATTCTTTAGTAGTATTAGATGAAAGAATGCTACATGATGAACAAGGTAATTTTATTGACAATGCATTTATGCCTCAACAAAATGAAATAGTATCGTCTGCTACAATGACTAATACTAAGATAGGTAAAGTAAATCCTTCTAATGCTACTATGTATAATGTATTTGGTGGTGGTGCAATACACGAAGGGCGTTTAGCAAAACCTACATTTGGAATTGAAACTAATATGAATGGAGAGCCGATAATTGGTGAAAACGCTCAAGAAGGATTATATCATACAGTAAGTGAAGAAGCCTTGAATAATTTACATGGTAAAGATATTACACAACAAGTTCTTACAACATTACCGCCACCTCAAAATCCATTGTCTGCACATCAAGGCATAAACATGGAAACTTATCTATCTCCTTCCGATGACCCCTCTACAATTGCTATGAGTGAAATTTCTACATACATTACATCATTACTCAATCCCGATGTATTATTAACTAAGAGTGATGATGTTAAATGGTCACCACCAATAAGACCAATGCATCGTATTTTTGAATTAAATGACCTTGAACATATGAGAGGTTTTAGTGGTTCTTGGGTAGTAAGTAAATGGTATGATGGTAAAAGAATCATAATTGTAAATGACGACGGTATAACTGCATATGACGAAAATGGTAAAAAAGTAGGATTAAAGAAAAAATTTAAAGAAAACTTATCTAAATTAAATGAGAGAAACTATGTTATTGATGGTATTTTAGGAGAAGAAGAAATAAATATTTTTGATGTTTTAAATTATGATGATAATAATGTGAGTGATATGCTTCTACATGAAAGAATGAAATTATTAAGAAGTCAATTTGACAGTCATGAAAATATTATCATACCCGGTCCACATGATACTAAACTAACCGATGAAGAAGGTTTGAAAGATGCAGTAGATAGTTTACAAAAAGAACACGAAGTAATATTACTTAGAGATAGTAAGTCTACATATATGAAAGGAGAAAGGAGACACCCTAAATGGATGGTACTTAGAAAGACTAAAGATTATAATTTTATTATTTTAAATGTAAAAGGAAAAAACACTTACACATATCAGTTAGGTGCAGGTCCAATACTTGACGGTTCTAAGTTAGGTAATAGAGCAGTTTCGATAAAAGATAATGAATATATGGATATAGGCACTATACACAATCAAAAAGAATTATACAAAGTAGGTGATATAGTTAGAGTTTCTATAACAGGTATTACTAAAAAGACTCGTGGTGGAAGGAATATATTTAATGTACAAATGAAAGAGATATTAGGTCAAGGAGAAGGAGAGGGTGCAGCGAGTACAGAATCCTTAGATATACTTACAAAATCTTTTAGTCCAATATTAATCCCTCATGATATAGAATATGATAATAATAAATTAAGTATTATAATAAAAGATATAGATACTGTAGAATATGATGTAGTATCTGTAGATAACGGTTGGTATTTAGAAAATCCTTATACTTCATTAAGTGATTTAAGAAAAACAAGTTATCCAATTACTCTTGTTGAAAGCATATTGCCGTATTGGTCTTCTGTAGCACCATTAATGTTTAGTGGGCATATCCAAAAAACGGATATAGATATAAGTAAACCACCAAGTCGTGAAAGACAAGATAAACAATCAGCAGGTATTCTTGACTCTAAAGATGATAATAGATTACTAAAACCAACTACTAAGAAAGCATTAGAAATAATATCTCGTGTATTAGATAAATTATCTAAAGAAAAAATTACATGGACAGGTCCAAAAGGATTAGGTATAGATTTGGCTACACCTATAGAGTCGCCAAGTGGACCTACTCGTTTAGCAAATGAAGAAACTTTACCGGACTATGATGGAAGAAAGAGAAGTGATGAAAAAGAAATTCAGCCTAAAAGTAATGAGAAAAAGAAAAAACCCATAAAATATATAGAAATGAGTAATAATGCTTCGCAGTTATCCGATTTCAACAAATTTTAATATTTTCTTTAACAAGGAAAGTATGGGTTTAGTATAAATACCATGACAACGGGTTCTTTGGATTAATGCTAACCATTCAGCGACCATCCACAGGGCTATCTGTCCTAAAGAGTGGTACTGATTTAGTTGTTGCTGGTTATGCATCTGTAGAACTTGTAGATAAGCAAGGAGATTTAATTACTCGTGGTGCATTAAAGAATGCATTTGATGGTTTTATGAAGAGTGACAAGTACAGAAATGTACAATTGGCTCACTCTAATATACAAGTTGGAGAAGTTATAGATAACTATGTAGACTCCAATGGTAGAATGTGGAAGTCCGAAGTAGACGACACAGGAATGTTTGTAGTATGTAAACTACGAAACGATATAGAAAAGGCTCGTGAAGTAGCCGCAGAAATACGCAAGGGCAACTTGCAGGGATTCTCTATTGGTGGACAGGCTTTCAAGCGTGTTAGGAAGGCTGATGGAGAACATGGAGAATATCAAGAAATAAGTAAGATGGAACTCCACGAAATAACAATTTGTGAAAAAGGAATAAACCCGGAAGCACAATTTAGAATTTTAAAAGAAGATGTGAGTAAGATGACAGATATAGATAATGATTTAAACGCAGTAATGAACAGACTTGAACAAAGACTTGATGCTATGGAAAAAGGCGAAATGCCACCGGCTCTAAAAGAGGCTATAGCAGAAAAGAAAGGTGACGAGCCTAAAGAAGAAAAGAAAGAAAATCCATTCGCTGATAAAAAAGATGATGAAAAAGAAGATGATAAAATGAAAGATGATAAAATGTATGCAAAAGGTGAATATAGCGATATAATTAGTGCAGAATACCTAAATTGGATGGAAGATACTCTAAAGTCTGCCGGTGTAAATACCGCAGAAGCAAGACTACACTTTGACCAAATGGAAAAAGCACAACTTGGTGGATTCGATAACCCGGATTCAGTAGATGGTGCTGATTACTTCGGTGGACAAGTTAGAGGAAGAGGACAAGAAGGCGGTAATCCATCAACAGGTGCTATCAGTGCAGTAAGTCAAAGTGGAGGAAAGCAACCTGCGGGCGCACTTGGACCTGCTAAACTTTCAAAAGAATACATTAACCCTTCAAATGTTTCTTCAAGTGATATTGAAGCAGCATATGAAGTATACAAGGCGGCGGCTTTGGAACAACAATTCCGAGGAAGTCTTGAAGGAGAGTTTTCTTCAAGATTCGCTAAGGAGCAACAAATCGCAAAGTCTAATGCAGAAAAAGCACAATTCGATGCTCGCCAACCAATTAGTGAAGTAATGAAGGCTCTCGAAGGATTAACTGAAAGAATTGACAACCTAACTACAGAAGGAACAACTATCGCTAAGGCTGATACTTCCACTAATGTAAATATCCCAAGCACTCAAGACCTAAACAACATGTCTTGGGATGAAGTGCATTCATTGGCAAACAGTGTTTACAGGGGCGCATGAGTAAAAAATAATTAAAAAATAGGAGATGAAAAAGATGGCAAGAGATTACATAAGAAACATAACAGATATGGAAAGATACTTTTACGGTGCAGGAAACGCTATGGGCTATTCCTACTCCGGTAGTGAGTTATTGAAAGCAGATGCACCAATGTTGAGTACAACTGCGGGTACATACCAAGCAATTTACGGTAGAAAAGTTTGGTCACAATTGAACCAAGAATTTAACGCATTCAGCGTACTACCTAAAAGACCGTGGGAGAGAAGTGGTTGGAGAGTTATTACTGCTCGACCTTCATTTACTGTTGGTGGCGGAGTTGCAGAAAACGCTACTCTACCGGACACAACCAAACCTACCTTCCAACATATTGCAGCAAAACCTAAGACAGTTGTTCACACATTCGATATGAGCGAAACTGCTATGTTTTTGGCTGATAAAGATGACGGACTAGGCGACATTCGCTCCGTCTTGAAGGAAGAGATGGGTAAGCACCACGCTGAACACATTAACAAAATGCTAACACAAGATGTTGATACACCGGCAGGTAATGATTTTGAATCACTAGACAGAATTACTGCTTCTTCTACTATGGACAGTACAGGTACAGGACATGCGGCGGCAGGTCCAACAGGAAACACTGCACACATTGACAATGCTTCCGATGTAGATATTTATTCCATTGACAGGGATGCTAACACTTGGTCTAATGCAGAAGTTGATGTTGCTACAGATGCAGGTCTTACTGAAAGAACTCTAAGTCTTGACCATTTGGACTCAATGTTCCAAAAGACATGGGTTCGTGGTGGTAATCCAAAGGTTATTCTAACAGGATATGATACTCTAATGAGACTTCAACAACTACTACAAAGCCAACAAAGATTCATGGAAGAGAAGAGAGTCACACCTACCTACAATGGTGTTAAGGGTGTACCGGGTATTGAAGCCGGTTTCATCGTAGCAACCTACAATGGTGTACCAATCATTCCATCTAAGGATATTACAAAAGACGGTCTAAGCAGACTTTACTTCTTAGACACAGATTACTTGTATTTCTCAACTGCTATACCAACTCAATACTTTGAGTCCGGTATTGAGACAGGTGACCCATTCGCTATTAACCGTCTTGGACAAGAAGGTATGTACCGTTCAATGGGAGAAGTATGGACAACTTTCTTTGGAGGTCAAGGTTCGATTAGAGACTTGGTTTGAGGTTAATGGAGATATAAAATAATAGGAGATGATGAATTATGGCAACAGAAAATAAATTACATAAAGGAATAACAATATCGTATGATACCGGAGATTTTACCACAAACACAGTTAGTGTATTGTTAGACCTCGACATGAGAACAGGAACACCTGTAGAAGAAACAGGTTGGTTAGATGGAAATGCAGGAGGCTCTTATCCGGGTACACTAGCAGGTTTTAACGCCGCTAACACTGACGGAAATGCAGTTGGAAGTATGCGAATGGTAACAATTGCCTTTACTCTTGCAGATGCAGCAGTACAAACAATGGTTTTCACCGCAGGTGTATCAAAAGTAGTTAGTATTATTGGACAAACTTGTGCAACCGAAGACAAGACTCTATCCGCTACTTTCTCTAATGAAGGTACGGTGGCTTTCGCTAACAATGGTGGCGCACTTCCATGTGTCACCCTTCATGGTGAAGCGGCTACCGCAGGAACAGTAACATTAGTTCTACTTAATTGAGGTGCTTTGAGTGCCTACAGTGACCTACAATGGTCCTTATTACGAGGCTCGTAGAAAGGACACCTGTGAACCGTGGTTGAGAGGACAACCTGTAGAGGTTTCTCAAGAATGGCTTGAAGCAAATAGAAAGGCTTTGAGAAGAAACTTCACTATCGAAGGTGATGAACCTGCTACAGTAGACCTACAAGATGACGGTATACCGGATGAGGCTTGGAATCGTAAAGACATTCTAAAGTGGCTAAAAGATAATGGAGTCAAAACAGGCGCAAGTTATCTAACTAAAACGGCGGCTTTGGCTTTAGTGGAATCTCATTTGAATCCACCTGTAGTTGCGGAAGTTTTAAGTCCTACACAAGACACCACAGAAACAGGAAGTGATGAATAATGGCAATGACAGTTACAATAGACCCAAGACCGACAGTTATAGGAAATTTATTACTGGTGACAGGTACTTTTCAAGATGATGGTACTAGAGCCGGTGGAATAGATTTATCAGAAGTAATCGGAAGTTTGATACATGTAGACGCTAATGGTTTAAATGATGCTTCTACAGTTGGTTTTCCATCCCCTGCGGGTGCTGTAGGAATCCAAATACAGTGTGCAGGTGGTAATATAGCCGGAACTTGGATAGCACTCGGTCATAGAGGATGAAGTCACACTTAAAATTAGGGAGTGACTAAATGGCAACAATTGTATCACAAGTAAAAATAATTGGCCCTGTATCACCAAAAGAATTTAGCGATATAACAACTTTACAAAGTAAATTTAATACCGGATTAGGTAGTATCACTAATGCTAGTGGTACAAATAAAATACTTGATACAGAAATAGTTCAAGTATTGGGTAATTTTTTCTTAATTGTGACATATGAAGTTTGATGAGTGGTGATGATGGGTTTTGATTTACGCTCTTTAGATTTGTCGGATTTAGTTCGTGCGAATAAACAAGGCGTAAATTTAGACACTAAAACCGCACATGTAGATGATAGCGAACACCCATTGAAGGGTGTCACAGGTAGTCAAAGAAATAGAAATAAAGATATAGGGGATATACTCAACATCGGTTCGGGTACAAGATGTACTCATTGTGGCTTTCTTCATTTTATGTGGAGAGCAACATGTGGTAGTTGTGAAAAACCTATGGAATATAATCTAGGAAATAGAGATGAGAAAAACAGGTTGTGAATGAATGAGTAAAATATTAATTAAAATGCCGGTAAGACCACATAGACAGAAAGTACTTACTCAAGACGGGCAAGAAGTCCGTCTACAACAGTTTGCTAATAGAAAGGCCGCAGACGCTTTAAGAAGCGCAGGTGAAGGTGTACAAGGAGAACAGTTTACTTCTTCTCGTGATGCTTTAATGCGAGATATGGTAGCCAACCCCGAAGCACATAATATCAAATTCATGGGTGAAAGAGTACCCTTTGAAGGGCAAACTTTGGAAGAGTCGTTAAGTGAACCCGATGTAGCAGGTGAGCGAGCCGCTATTGATAGTGAGTTCGCAGGTGAAGCGGAGGCAGACTTCGCACTAAGACAAGAAGAATTAGAACAGGCTATGAAAGAAGGTACAATACCTAATGAAAGCCAAGAGGACATAGATGCTGATAAAAAAAGATTCAATCCCGATAAAGAGGCAGAACACATGAAGCGTATCATGACTTCTCGTAATGTAATTATGCGTGATGCTTGGAGTGTATTGAAAAATATAACACAACCTACTTCTCCCGAAGAAGAAGCCATGTTTCAACATTTGATGAGTTTAACACCCGAAGAAAGAATGGTTTTAGCGATGAAGCGTAATAACAGGTTTAAAAATTTTGAAGCCCGATTTGGAGAGCCAAGAGGACAATAAGTGAGGGGGGTCTATGAATGCCAAAAGTATTTTCACCGGGCGAGGTAGAAACTCGACCTCTTGACCCTACTGCAACGGTGTATACTACGGCTCAAAAAGTAGCAGACCTCTTAGATATTGGACCAAGTGAACCAATACTTGTAAGTGCTGATAGTACGGCAAATGCAGTATTTATTACAGGCGGAGATTACAGAAACGATGGTTTTGCCGTAGGAGATACTATACTTATTTATTCCGATGCAGACCCATTAGGTGTCACACATGTATTAACTGCTATTTCATCTTCTTCTAGTGGTGTAAAATTAGAATTTACATCATCTTCGCTTCAATCACATGCTAATTATCAAGTTGCTGATAATACTTATGTACAAAATCAAGCATCTTTTACTAATGGTAGAAATAGAGGATTAACTAAAGATAAAGTGGATAAAGTAATTCTAAAGATGCAAGATAAAATAGATAATATTACTCACAATGCTTGGCGACCATATCTTGTAGTAGCAGAATATATTAATTTTGATACTTACAAACCATACCGTAGAAGATACTATACAGATTATGTAGGTACTGCACCATTACTATTCCGTAATGTACAACAGATACTACGCCTTGAATTATGGCAAGGTGATGACTATAGGGAGATAGGTGCGGCGGAAGCAAGAATAAAATTACCGGAGAATGTAAGAGCATTACACAATAAAAATATTGTATTATCTCCGGGTAATGGTAGTGCGGCAAAATTACAAGCAATGCAAGGTGAAACTTCTATAAGTTGGAATGTAGCATTTGATAAAATAACATCGGCTCAAAGCCTTTCTAATTTAATTAATAAAGATGCAAGGTCAAATAGAGGTGGATTACAATTTCAACCCGGTTTTACCGTACCGGGTTCTTCAAGTTCGCTTGATTATTTAAATATAAATGAAGAATTTTTAGCAAGTGCTAATGCTGATTACGGTACAGGTACAGTGAAAATAACAAGTATGAGGCCGACCAAAGCGGGAGAAAATTGTACTATTGCTACTGACTCAAGTGATATTGAAATAGACCAAACTCAAACTCGCACTGCTACTGTTAGTGGACAAACAGGGGCTTTTGGAGTTGGTGGTAATGGTGTAATAACCGTAGATAGTACCGCCGGTTTTGTTGAAGCGGGAGTTATAGAGTATAGTGGGCATATTGTGGCTTATACAGGTAAAACAGATACAACATTTACAGGTTGTTATAATGTCACACCCGGAAATAGCCCCCCTGCTAGTGGTACTGCTACTCAAAATATACTCCAAATAGACTTACAAGGTGGAAGTAGTAGTGGCGACCAAGCAAGACTTCGTGATTGGTGGTTCGACTCGGAAATGGGTATAATTTACTTTAATAATTCTTATCCTTTCTTTGAATGGAATGCAATTAAAGTTGCATATATTTATGGTGAAAGATATTTAGAAAAGGCAATAGAGGATATATGCACAAAAATGGTAGCAATTGAATTATTGATGGCTGATGACCGTTCAGTATTGATACCGGAAGGTACACAAAACATTGACTTAGCAAGTAAAGTACAATTATACCAAGCAGATATAGACCGTACATTACCTCGTTATGTAGAAATGGTGTTGTTTGAATGAGTCAAAGAGAGTTCAATAAAAAAGGTGAAAATTCTCATCAACAAGTTATTGAAATGTTTGAAAAAGATAAACAGTTTCAAGCCCAATATAGAGACTTTTTTTCTAAAAATCCACCTGCGCTTAGAGGTAAATACGAGCAAATTGAGGCCGGTGCTTTAGGTTTAAGAAAAGAAGATGATGGAAGTTATACTGATTTTAATAATCAAACACCTGCTACAGATAAGCAAGTTGAAAAGTTAAAAGAGCAAACTGATGAGGCTATGCTTAGGCAAAACCCCGATATGGATAAAGAAGGATTTAGATATAGAAATAAACTTATAATACCTAAATCCGTAAAGGATTTGCAGAAGAAGTGATATTATGGTAGCGACTTGGACAGAAGGTTTAGACGCAGTAATTAACTTGTTTAAGACTAATTGGAATAGAGGCAACACAAGTGGCATTAGACCTATAGTTTTAGATATTGCAGATGTACAACCGGAGAGAGGTAAGCGTCTTGATTTATCTCGTCATGATTATGTTCTTTGTTATGAAACTGCTCACAATGAAGAAGCACCGGAATTGTTATATGATTTTGTCACAACACGCATAAATATTACCGTAGACATGCGAACAATTAAGGGGAGGAAGCATTTGCAACAACTTGAGAACGAGGTTCGTAGAGTAATTCACAACAGTCGTAAGGGAGATGGAACAAATTTTGACAGGCTCGTATTCAAGACAAGAACCGACTTAAGCGACAGAAGTAAGCAACTTTTCCGAATGACATTCCAAATAGAAGTAGTAATATTAGCAGAACTAATACCGTGAGATGAT
>Ga0098043_1000072_pt1 | contig 30968 bp, 28 predicted proteins | sample 9B_taG_FD_92581 | JGI IMG/M metagenome (GOLD analysis project Ga0098043, IMG submission 92581) | Marine viral communities from the Subarctic Pacific Ocean - 9B_ETSP_OMZ_AT15188_CsCl metaG | ecosystem: Environmental > Aquatic > Marine > Oceanic | place: Subarctic Pacific Ocean | collected 2015-01-10 | reverse complement strand
CTGACTGCAAAGATTGGGATGGTGATTTTGCTTGGGGTGTATCTCAAAAAGGTGCTGATTTCCTTGAGTTGATAGGTATGGAAATCAAACACGAATTCAATACTTACAACGGAGATTGCGACCTATCACAGGTGTTGCAAGGTGCATGGTTAGAAGATGCCGAGGGAGATACCTACCTACTCTTACAGATACACGGTGGGTGTGACGTGCGAGGCGGTTACACAGATGCCAAGCTATTCAAAACACAATATAATGAAACACTTATACACCCGTACTTACAAGAGTATATATATAGCGATGAGATTGAAGAAGAATACAAATTATACCACGAAGAAAACCAATAAACATGAAAACATTTGAAATAGAAGTGGTGCGTACATACACCACAACAATCGAGGTAGAAGTACCCGATAATCTAAGCCCATTTGATGCTGAGGCAATAACAACCGACAGTCGAACCGCAAGCCCTCACTCAGACTTACACGATGAGATATGGGAGCAGATAGGCGAGCAAGAACTACAACAAATGGATACTGACTTGATATCTGTAAAAGCAAAAGAACTATTGAATACAGAAGAATTTGAGTGCTACCTAATCAACATACTCGATAGCGATGAATTAACAGACACAGAGAAAGTACAACTAATAAAAAAACAATTTTAGCCATGAAAAGATTCAAGCAATCAAGCATTGACTTTATCGTCAATCAAGACTATACACGAGAGCAACTAGCAGAGCAACTTGTTGAAGCTAGATACCATTCATCAAAGTACCAAGCAGAGGCAGAGTGGCTAGATGAACTAGCATCACACTACCGAGACAATCAAGGTGATGCTGACTATGGAACGGTGTGCGTAGAACTTTACGATGACTATAAGCAACGCATCGCATCAATAAATAACAGATACTTAAATAAAAAGGAATCATGAGTAAACGAAAAACACAATCAGGGATCGCATCATTCAGTATGCACGAACTAGCAGAACTAATTACTAAACCAATTCAAAATGATAAAGAAAGAATGGTGGTGGATGAACCAATTAAACCAAAACAAAATGAGTTACACGACACAAGAACAGATGGAACAATACATAGATAACTTCTATGAGTGCGACACTGAAACATTCATCAGTGAATTCGAATGGCTAGTACGTGCAGTGATATCGGATCCGACACACGCTAGAGAAAGCCTTATTGACGCAATTAAATCACATACAAAATGACCGATAAAAAATACCCATTCAACGAAGGCGATGATTACTGGTACGAATGTGACGGCATGATACTATATGGTGGATGCTGGGATGATATATCAGAAGAACTTCACGACCAAAATCCTAACAGAGAATACTTTTCAGACGATGAGATATTAGATGTAGCAAGAGCAAACGGAATTAAATATAAATAATGAAAGACAATAAACTAATAGCAGAATTTATGGGGTATGTAACTCATTACCCTGCTTATCAAGAGTGTCTGCAATTCAAAGATGAGAATGGTTTTTGGAATGATGCAGATGTATTCGAAACCTCATGGGATTGGTTGATGCCCGTAGTACAAAAATGTAGATTAGATGGTCAAAATTTAGTCGGGATAGATAATTGGAGTGAAATAGGATCGGCGTTAGATGAATGTAACCTCGATAAAACATACAAAGCAGTAGTAGAATTTATAAAAGAATATAACGACGGATGTCATCAAACTTATAACGATGAAAGACAATAAACTAATAGCAAAATTTATGGGGTTGCAGTTTTCCAAAGGAGAATACTACCGACCATTATTCAATAGTGGGGATTGGATTCCTCAAGATGAACTACAATACCACACTTCATGGGATTGGCTTATGCCCGTAGTACAGAAGTGCTTTGACACACAAGAGCCCTCAGAAGGTCAGCACTACTTTATCAACGAATCATTATTGACAATGGATATAGAAGTAGTGTACGATAGAGTAGTAGAATTTATTAAAGAGTGGCCTCATCCACCTTACACCGATTCAGAGGGAAACACATACATATAAATAAAAATGGATAAGAGAGAAGTATTATTTGAATTAGGCTGTGGTATTGAGGCTACATTGGTTTACTATGTAGTCGATTACCCTGATGGCCTAAGTATAGATATAGATTACGTGTACTATGGGCACGGAAAAAACAAGCACGAGATGTCTTTCCTACTAGACGATACACAATTCTATGACTACATGCAGGAGTTAGCTGATGAGGACTTTGAAGAACCTACATACGATGAATAAATTCACATGAAAAGACTAATAGGAGTTAAAGAGTTACGCACTCTGTTAGAATCAAATAAATCTCTTTATGAGATCATGGATGACCTGAACACTAGGGCTAGGGTGTACGCCATTGAAGAAAGTATCCAAATTCTACACAGTCATTCAGGTAGGGCTGAGAAACAACGAGCTGAGTACATTACTAAGCAATCAACTGCAAACCCACCTAGGTATGGGACTAAGCACACATATTGACGCACTGCTGGATGGTCCAGTAGTATAACATAATAAATTTTTAAAAAGTCTAGAGTGAACGCATCACTCATGATCATGTAATCCTTTTATTATGTTTACTGATAAGGGGATGGGGTAGTTATTTAGAAACTTTTGCTGAGCTTTTACACTGGCTACCCCTCCTTGAAAATTATTAACAACAGTTGCAATTAAAGTTTGTAACACATATATTTGTCAACGCTATGGGGAAAATGAAGGAAGTATTTATTAAAGACATTGAAGATTTTGGGGAGCATCGTGAACATATTGACGATGACTACCATTACCGCAAACACCTACAAAAAAAAGCTATGAAACAATTTAATAAAACACTAAAGATGCTACCGCTAGTGGCATCTATGCTACTAACTACGATATCGTACGGGCAATTCTACGGGGACTATGATTACCCTTGCTTTTGTTTATCTAACAATGGTGAGTATTCATTTACTGTTGTGTACGACGGTTTAAATATAAATGGATTTGATCTTGTAGAGGGATACGAAATTGAATGGGATGATTGGTCAATTCCTCAAGACGGTGTTATAACACAAAATGTGTATTGGAATGTTACGAGAGGTAATGACGAGTATTATTACAACGATCTATCTGAATTTGATAACAAACCTTACGTGCAAGTTGAAGCAGATGGTTGGGGATATTACAATTTTTACATGCACAATTCTGAAACAGATGAGGTAATTCGTGAAACATCACTATACCTTGATAAACCATGATAGTAGAAGAAGTAACAAGAATCACTGGCGCTACTGGTGACGAAGCATTACGCTTAGCTATAGTATACTTAGCTAAGCACAAGGACATGAGCTATTCAGCCATATCTAAAGCTGTTAATGTACACAAAGATCCTATGTTTCTGCATTGGGTAGAAGCAGATAGATCTATGGATCACATACCAGCATTTAGAACACGATATAAACTTTTAATTCAAACCCTTTAAATTTAAAACTATGGGATCATTAATCAAAGGTTCAATTAATTTGAACAAACTGCCAAAAGAAAAACTTATCAAAGGCAAAAACGGAACGTACTATGACTTCACTATTTCAGTGAACGATGAGACGGGACAATTCGGTGACAACTGCAGCATCTTCTGCTCACAAACAAAAGAAGAGCGTGATGCAAAGACACCAAAAAATTATGTAGGTAATGCAAAAGTTATCTGGACTGACGGAACTATCACTACTGCCGAAAGGCAAGAAGAGGTAGAAACAGAATCAGAAACTGCTGACTTACCATTCTAATTTATGCGGCCTTGTGCCGCACACCTCCTGTTACCCACTGGGATGGGCTCGTGTTTAATTGGTTTTCCGAGAGTGTAGGTTCGAATCCTACGCAGGAGTCTAATTTTTAATTTAATATAATATATCATGGTAGATAAACTAAGCCTTATTCAAGGCAACCTTAAGGCTCCGAAGGGGCAAATGAACAAGTTCGGTGGATACAAATACAGATCTGCTGAGGACATTTTAGAATCTGTAAAACCTTTACTATCAGAACACGGTCTGATCCTAACATTGTCAGACGAAATGGTAATGGTTGGTGACAGGGTATACGTCAAGGCTACAGCTAGGCTTACTGACGGTCAGTCTGAAGTTCAAACGACAGCTTTTGCTAGAGAAGAAGAAAGCAAAAAAGGTATGGACGGTAGCCAGGTAACAGGAGCATCGTCTAGTTATGCAAGAAAGTATGCACTCAACGGACTGTTCTGTATTGATGATACAAAAGACAGTGACGCCACAAATACAGGCGCTGGTACTCCAGCTAAAAAGAAAGCTCCTGCAAAAAGCATTTACGAAAAAAGTTTAGCTCATATCAACAACTCTAAAGACAAGGCGTCTGCAGTAAAGCTTATACTAGGCAAGTATGAATCTGAGCTTACAAAAGATCAAGTTAAAAAATTAAAGGCGTTAGGGAATCTTGCTGAAGTTATTAAGTAATGGATCTAGCACTTAAGTTATCAGAAAAATATGGGAAGGGATACCTCTCTTACTCGTCGATAAAATACGCATTAAAAGACATGCAGTTATTCGAAATGAAGATGAAGGACCAACTCAAGATAGAGAGTCCTGCTCTTTCTTTTGGTAAGCTATACGACTGTCTGCTCCTCACTCCTGAGTCGTTTAGCGATCAGTTCGTGGTCGCAGACGATACAGCTATCTGTTTAGAGATAGGTGGTAAAGCTCCACAGAGAACCAAAGCTTACTCAGAATGGAAAGATTCTTTAGCCGAGCCAGGAAAACAAATAGTTTCTGTCGAAGACAAGGTGAAGGCTGAGGAAATGATACAGAGATTACAAGAAACTGGGGTGCACGAAATATCACTACAAGGCAATGCTCAATATGAGTTTAACGACTTCATTGGGGACGTCCCTGTGCGTGGATTCCTAGACATTTTAAATGACGAATACATAGCTGACTCAAAGACTACACAAAAGTTAGATAAGTTTAAGTGGGCTGTGCGAGACTTCGGTTACGATATACAGGCGTATATCTATACAGAAGTTTTAGGGATAAAAGATTTTAGGTGGGTGGCACAAGAGAAAGCATACCCATACGCAGTAGGATTATACTTTGCTTCAGATCAAACGCTAGAGTATGGGAAGCAGAAGTTTGATACTGCTGTATCAAGGATACGTGAACACTTAGATAGTGGAGTAAAAGCAACAACATACTATGAAACATCTTACATATGAGAAAGCTAAGTAAAGTACGCAAGCCAAAGCACAAAGGATATTCTTTTGAAGCTGTTGAGCAATTGAAGAAAGAGTATGTAGATCTAGTTTTTCCTGCAGAAATGCAACAAGATATAGCTACACGTAAGCATGAGTCTGTGTTTTTACGTTACGCCTTTATCAATGCTTTCAAAACATACTGTCATCAGAATGTGCTAGCACAGACATGGGATATGGCAAGAACAACGATGTATCATGTGTTTGATAAACATGAAGACAATCTAAAGACACATCCTTTGTACAGGGTGTGTTACCAAACAGCATTAAGTCTAAAAGAAAAGAACGACTCTCAAAATGCTGACGATATATCGTGATTTATACAGCAAAGACTCTCCTAACTATATTTCTTTAGAGCAATGCTTAGACAGAGTAAAGTCTGGTAAGCAGAAAGATGCTATAGAAAAAATAAGAGGCGGAGATAAATCTTTAAAGTCAAAGCTACCTGTCGTTTTATTTAGCGGAAAGTTTAATGAACGCAAGGACTCTTCGCTAGTAAAACACAGTGGCTACATTGTCCTAGACTTCGATCACATCGATGTAGACAACAGTAAAGCTGTGCTTGCTCTAGATCCCTTTGTTAAGGCATGCTGGGTTAGTCCCTCTGGTGATGGGTTAAAAGCTGTTGTAAAGGTTACAAATTCAGAGAATCATAGAGATCATTTCAGAGCTCTTGTAGAATACTTTGATAATAAGTACAACCTAGAGGTTGATAGCACAGGTATCAATGAAAGTAGGGCGTGCTTTGAAAGCTATGATCCTGATGCTGTTATCAAGATAGAGTCAGAGCCTTTTGGGAAGATGCTCTTTGACGATATCCCTAAGACTCAGGTAGCTGAGGTAAAGGAAATATCTACAGACTACACCAAGCTACACCTTGCAGCCAGGATGATACGCAACGCTCCTGACGGAGAAAAGCACAACGTACTTCTGAAAGCTTCTATACTTATGGGCGGGTACATATCTGTGGGTAGGGTTGATGAGCTTGAAGCGTATCGTGTTTTAGAACGTGAGATAGAACTGCGTGAAGTTGACGATATGTATGTCGCTAAGAATACTATTCGTGATGGCATAGAGCGTGGTAAGATGGCGCCTATACATGAAACTATAGAAGCTGAGGAAGAGGCTCAAAGGGAGTTGTTACTATCAGATGGTGACATGTCGTTTATGAGTTCAGATGTAGAGGATCTAGACTGGATTATTAGATACAAAAACGGAGAGATTGAAAAGGGGTGTGGTACAGGTAACGTGCTATTTGATAAAAACTTTATCTACAAAAAAGAATTTGTTATGATCTCAGGCCATAGCTCTGTAGGTAAAACTACATTTATGCTGTACATGATGGTTACAATTGCAGTAAATCATGAGTGGGTGTGGGTTATTTATTCATCTGAAAATAAAACTGCTAACGTCAAGATCAAGCTTATGCAGTTTGCTTGTGGTAAGTCTCTTGATGAAATGACTGAGGGCGAGGTAAGGTATATGATGAAGTGGGTGTCGAAGCATTTTATTCTGATAGACAACACAAAGATGCTCAGCTATGCAGACTTACTTGTTTATACTGAAAAGATAACTAGGCACAGAAAGATAGATGGATTGCTTATAGATCCATACAACTCGCTAAAGGTTGCGCTTACATCGAACAAGTCAGGTTCAGCTTTTGAGTATCACTACGAAGCAGCTGGTGCATTCCTTACATTTTGCAATAGGTTAGACATAGCTGTATGGGTAAACGCACACTCGATTACAGCAGCTCAAAGGCAAAAAGGGGATGATGGGCAACCTGTTGCGCCTCTAGCCCCTGACACAGAGTACGGAGGTATGTGGGTTAACAGAGCAGACTGCTTCTTAACAATACACAGAAAGATACATCATCCAGACGTAGAAAAGCGTAGTAGGACAGAGTTTCATGTACGCAAAGTCAGAGAGCAAGAAACTGGTGGTGAGCCAACAGCAATAGACGATCCGTTCTACTTTGACTTCAATGCAAATCACGCAGGATTCACTATGACAGGTCCCTTCTCATCACTCTATCAACATATTAACATAGAAGATGTTGATAAACAGCTGGAGTTTGAACATTTTTAACATTTTTTTGTTTATATATTCCCATACGTGGGAAAGAAAGTAAAGAATAGATCTAAGGCTAAAGGCCATAGAAGAGCAGGAAACAAACTTAAAAGCGCTCTTGAGGCATACTGTTATGACAGACTCAAGGATGCTAAACTAAAGTTTGGGTATGAGACAGATGTCTTTTATTTAATGGATGGTTTTAGATACAACGGTATCTACCATAAGATGACAAAGGGTAGGGATGTTATGAGAGATAACACTCAAAAGGCTGTGCTTGGGATAAAGTACACTCCTGATTTTGTTTCCCACGATCATAAGTTTATCATCGAAACAAAAGGTTACGTGCATGGACAGCACACTTTTCCGTTGCGGTGGAAACTTTTTCTTAGGTATCTAATTGATAATCAGATGGATGACTACATGTTGTTTATCCCTAAGAATAGAAAACAAGTGGACGCAACAATCAAAATTATTCAGGATGAACTCAAAGGAACTAAGTAGATTGTACTTCGTCACCTGCGATGAGATACAATCGATAACGGCACAGCTGTACGAAGATCTACACAAAGACAATGGAGAACCAATAAACAACTGGGAAACTGTTATAGATCTAGCGCTAGACTACAGAAAGGGAGTGCTAGCAGAGATAGAGGGTATACGAACAGCATGTGAGGAATACAATGAAAGTAAAGTAAAGCTGTAAGATGTCAGCTCGAAAGCCTTTCGATAAAAAGTTATATGAAAAGTATGACAAGCTAGCCAGAGTGGCTACAAAAGCTCACCTTAAAAAGAAAGGATTTACTGCTGTAGATCATCACGATAAGTACGCACAGGATCTTATAGCTTCCAAAACAGATGAGTGGGGAGTTAACTATAGCGATCCTTTTTGTGTAGAGTGCGAAGTAAAGATAGTGTGGTCTGGTCCAAACTTCCCTTACAATACAGTACAATTACCGCAACGTAAAAGAAAGTTTTTTAAAGAGCTTACTCTGTTTTACATTTGGAACAAACAATTAACGCATGCCGTTATGTTCTGGAGTCAAAAAGTAAAGCACCTAAAACCTGTAGAGGTAAAAAACAAATACGTAGGAAGGGGTGAGTACTTCTATCAAATACCTTTAGATCTTACGACAATTATAAAAAGATAATGTACGTAACCACATCTACAATAAGTCACGAATGTATTATAGAACCACACTATGATTCTACATACACTTTACACTTTACTTCTTAGCCTTTTCAATCGTACGTCCAGCGAAGTAAGCTCCAAAGGCAGTAAGCATAAGGATCTGAAGTAAATCTACATAAGAGTCCTTTACGTTAAAAGGTACGTTATCCATGCTGTCAATAAACATTGTCACCATAAACATGCTCATCAAAGCAATCAATGTTACAGGACGTATAAGCTTTGCTAGCTTTACATCGCTACCCATATCAGCTTTCCAACGCTCCGTTACATTTTCTTGAAACCTTACCTCAGCATCGATCTGAGCTTGAGCATCTACAGAGTCTACCTCTGGATCTTTATCGATAAGATTTTTTACTACACCCAATCCACCGCTATCTGGTAGCAAGTCTCCTACTACATCCAAAACTTGTGGGGCTTTGCTAGCAAGCCAGCTGCCTAGCTTTGTCTCTTTTATCTTTTTCATAGTACTATATTTTCTTTTACCTCTTTGTAGCACGTATCTCCATCACCGTCTTTGTATGCTTCAAGGATTCTGTTTCTGTTGTCTTTATCTTTTAACGATATGTGTATCCACGAGAAGTCAAACTCGTTGATCATCTGATCAAACTCAATCCCGTTTTGTACAATGTAATCGTATATAACTTGGTTTTTCATAACGCCTTTATCCCAGAATTGGATGTCTACAGCTTGGCCTTTGCAGTGCTGCGACTTTGTACTACCGCCAATAGAGCGATTTAATTTAGGTGATCTGTATCCGCTAGTTACACGGATAGGGCCTAACTGATCACGCATAGGCTGTAGTATCTCTGTTACAATACGTTGTAGATTTTTATTATGAGCTTCTGTAGGCTCATTTTTTATACCCTTTCTTTTTGCTGTGCTACTGCGTGTAAGCTCAGAGAGAGTAAAGTTTTTGCTTAGTCTCATTCTACTGTGTTTATATCCAACTCTATCAGCACGTTGTTAAACGTTGCTTCAGAGTTTAAAGCGATGTAATATAGTAAGAAATTGTTATACCTTTTGAAGTCATCAGGATTCATCTCACCTTCCTTACCTCTGATAACAGCGGCTATTTCTTTTGGGGAGCGTCTAGATATTCTGCGCACCTCTGCAGAATATTTCTTGTAATCTTGAGGGAACATCATCTCAGTTACCTTGTCTCCTACAGCTCCCTTTAATGCTGAATTAAATTTAGCCTGGCTCAACCCTCTAGCTAAAGTCACTGGATCTTCTTCAGCTTGCTTTTGTAGTATGCTAAGCAACCTTCCTGGTCCTGCGCCCTCTATACCCTTAATGGTAGCTTTGATTTCAGGATCGTTACCTATTGCAATCAGTATAGTTTCAAATGCTGCAAGCTGTTCCTCTGAAGAAAGCGCCCTGTCTTTAGGCATATCATCTAATGCTTTGGCTACATAGTCAAGTTCCTTAACTCCTACACCTGCCAGGTTAGCAAAAGATAAAAGCGTTCTTAATGTATTACTCAACATAAAGTCTGCTCGATCTTCTGGTCTAATAAACCTTTCACGCCCCGATCCTGTAGTATATAAAGTACCACCGTTAAGTGTAGGCTCAAGCATCTTTTCTAAGTCCATCACAAACTTACCGCCAGGTCCAAGCACACTAAGCGCTGTAAGTATAGCGTTTTGTACTGGCCCTTTTTTGTCTGTCACTCCTGTTCCGTAAGTTGTTACAGCATCACCGTATTGTTTAAACAATTCAAAAGCATCTTTATCTTCAAGTCCTGGAGCATCATAGTCCGAAGCGTTAAAGAACAAGTAGTAGTTAAAAAAGTCTTTTACTTTGTTATCGATAGCAGGTGTAGACGGAAGTGGAATTGCGTCTAATACTGTTTGTACAGCAGACTCCCTTATTGTTTTAGTATCTGTAAGTATTTCATCTAAGTTAGATTCATCGTCGTCATCTCCGAAGCCTTTAACAAATTCAGATATTACTGCTGTCATTACCCTAGACATATACGCAAACACAAACAAAGAAGCTGTTGTTCCTGCCAATCCTCTTAATCCATCTTTTCTAGCTTGAGCGTTAGAAGGATCGATAATGCGACCAACATCACCAGTAATCGATCTTTTTGTATTGATGGCAAAGCTTTGGAACGGGAGCATAGTCTGCACTAAAAATCTTACGAACGCACTTTTATTTTTATAAACATTTGCTGCAAGTCTAGAGCTAGAAATGTTTTGGTCTTTGCTAACTATGTTTTCTGCATAAGCTATAGCCTCCATGTTTGGATTAGCAGCCTCTTGCTCCCAATTGATTTCTGAGATATCATTTACTGTACCCTCAGATAATAAGAAGTCTGCATAGAAAGCATAAAAAGAACTTATAGCAGCTACCTTGTCTGTCGTTGTTAGCGTCCACATAGACTTGTCTTGTAGCCAATCACGAGTTTTATCAAGTCGACTCTTATCAAATTCTACCCTACCTGTAAACGGATCTATATTACCAGCCTTGTAGTCTCTTAAGAATAAAGTGGTGTGACGCAATAGCTCATATCTTCCGTCGTTTATTTTTACTTTAGGATCGCTAAGAACTTTAAGTTTCCCATCTCTATCCTTACCTACAAAAGTTAAAGCCAGCATCTCCCCAAAAGTTCTTATGAGGTATGACTTACCTTGTAGTGTTTTAGTGTTCGCAAAAGCAGACAGCATAACAGTAGATTGTTTAAAGAACTGTACAAACACACCACCAAAAGCATTTACTACAGCAGCAACCCTAAACATTTCAAATGGGTTACGTATCATCCTTCCTGCTACCTTTATATTTTTCTGGAATATAAACGGAACTTCTGATGCGTCAGCAACAAGGTAGTTGTCTATCATTTCTGACAGCTTAGCCTTTATGCTTTTAGGCATGAGGCCTTGCATAGCTTCAGTTTGGAAGGCATACTTCATAGCAAGCACATCCTCAAGCGACATCATAATAAACGAGTTCTGCCTTAGCGTTGCCTCATTTATCTTTAAAAAGTTTAGTCCTAAAACAGAATCTCCACCGACAGCTCTTGCTTCCCTTTCAAATGTAGCGCCAGGAGTCTTTGTGTAATTGCTGTTACCTGCACTACTCAGAGCAGTTATCAGTTGTCTACGTATCTCCATAACAGAATCTAACTGATCATCAAAGCCTTTCTTCCTAACCTTAAACGGAGTGTAGTTTTCTAATACCTCTAAGGTTTTTCCTAGATATCTTTCTGTGAACTGCTCAAAGCGTGGGCGCATAGACTCATGCATCTGAGATAAGAAGTCTACGATTTCTACGATGTCTGTTCTTTCGTTTCTAACTTTATCTAGCAGCTCTTGCAGGTTATTAGTTTGCCCAAACAAATATTCACGAGCGTCTTTAAACTCTTGTATAGTTTCTGGATCGTATATGTCTGACTGCTCTACTTCGTACTCTTGAATCGTAGAGTCCATAGCGTCACGTAGATTCATAAACCACTCTGCTTCAGATAGAGCCTCTGGCTTTTGATTAGCCATAGAGAATATCTGTGCTATAGCATTGGATAGATCTGACGTTATCTCACCACCCTTTTCTGTTATCTCATTGATCTTGTTTTGCAGGGCAGTGACTCTCTCCACGTGAGCCTGCTCATGCAGGTTTACGCTAGACATAACATCTTGGAAGCCTATCGCCACTAATATTTTAGCTACGTCAACGTTACCTACTTTAAATACGTTACGTATAAATGAAGGAACGTTATCTGCAAAGCTTCCGTAAGATCTGTCTTTAGATCTAACACCTTTTGCTACAAGAGCTTTAATATCACTAGCTAAAGATATCTTGCCTCTTACTATAGATGCTAAGTATCCAAGACCTATAGTAGAAGAGTTTACTAAGTAGTCATTGATCTTGTACTCCAAAGCTGCTAGATGTCTCATATCGAGCTGCACAAGCCTAGCCTTAAGTTCTGGTGCAGAAACGTTATCCATACTAAACAAACCTAGTATTGTTCTAAATGACTTGTCCTGCAGCAATTCCTCAAGGTTAGCCATAACTCTTGGGATGATGGCGTCAGATAAAATAAGTTCCTTTTTATCTTCTGCTAATTCAGCACTATCCTTAGCTAACTCATCAAGTACAATCTCTAGATCCTGCACGTTGTTTACATCAAGGCCTAGCTTCTTTGCTGTATCCTCTATCTTCTTACGTGTAGGGCTTAGTCTACTTCTCTGATACTTTTCTAGTATAGCTTTGTACTCCTCTTCAAATGTTGTTGACTCCCCAGCTTTCTTTGCCGCTTCAACAGCTTTTGTTGCCCTAGCTCTAAAGTTTGCATCCCTTTCTGTTTCTTCTATAGCTTTAAAGTTTGTAGCTATAGCCATCAGAGATTTTACTTCTTTAAGGTTAGATTCTGTTACAACAAGATTACCCTCTTCGTCTTTGCTAAATCTAGCCCTCTTCATACTGTTGTTGACGTCGTTAACAAAGTCAGAGAACGACTGCATCTGATCAACAGGTATAAGCGAAGCATCTATCCCAGCTACAATTCTTGCAAGAGATCTGTATGCTCCAAAGTCTTTTTGCCTAGACTTCCTAACCAAAGTTTTCTGCAACTTACGCATACTCTTAACAAGGTTAAGGTGATCGTCCATTGCTTTCCTTGCATCTTGCTTATCGAATATAGTAGCTAGTTTATCGAGGAATGAGTCTATAATATCGAGATCGTTTTCCGACAGCCTCTTTGCTGAAGTTCTTGCCATCTGCCCAGCTATAGCGAAGAAGCTCTTTAGCTGTGTAGCACTAAACTTATTAGATGTCTTCCTATCTTTCATACGCTCTTTAATAAGAGCCTTAGCTTTCTTAAAGAACTCCTGCAAACTCTTAGACTTGTCCTTAAGTTCTTGCAGTTGCTTACGTAAATTTTTAGCCTCTGTAGATAGCTTACCCTCTCTACGTCTAGCTTGAGAAGCTATCTTAGCTGACTCTTTTCTAGCAGCTCTCCTCCCCCTAGCAAACTGAACAGCATTTTTGTATGTTTTTTCTGCTTGCTCTTTCTTCATACCGCTATCCTGAAGGATCTGTATAACTTCATCCTTCTTCATCTTAAACAAGTTGACTTGCTTAGATGGTTTGAGAACAAGCTTTTTATTCTTACCCTTTCCCTCCATAACCAAGGTAAATCCTTTTTCTGTAAGCATATCAGCTACAGTCTCTACAATCTTCTGTGCGCTCTTACCTTCCTCTGCTGTATTATTATCTGCTTCAGCTTGATTTAAAGGACCTACCTCAATATTAAAACCTTCTCTTATATTAAAATCTTCTCTTAATCTTACATTAGTAACACCTTCCTCTTCAGCCTGAACTCTAAGACCTTTAGTAGTTGGGAATATAACAAGCTGATCTTCTCTGGCCACATCTTCTGTAGAGTATAAGTCTTTGTTTTTACCCCACATTAATCTTGAACTTACATTTCTTGCTTCAACTTCGCCAGCTAATCTTTCATACATACGATGCATACTAAACTCCACAAGATCGTCTTGAGTTTTATTTTCAGACTCAACCCATAATGAAGTAAGGTCATCATAAAGCTGTAAATCGTTACCGCCAGATTCTTGAAAAACATTTTCTGCCTCTTCGTTTATATTAAGATCATTATAAAATCTTTGTATGGCATTACCATAATTTGTTGGTTCAATCTCTGTACCTTCAAAATAATTTTTAACTTCCTCTACAAGATTATTTTTTTCTATATACTCAGCACTAAACAATTCTTTGATAGTACTAAAAGTACGTGGAGCTGTCTCTATTATTGCTGCTAAAGCTTTGTATAATGCATTTTCAACTCTAAGTTTTTCAAGATTTTCTAAATCTTCTTTAGACATAAGCTCCTCAATATTTTCCATGATAACCTCATAGTTACCACCAAAAGCAAACCCTTCCTCATACTGAATCCAATGCTGTATTTCGTGAACAAGATCTGATAAAACTCTATTATTATCCTTTACATTAATTTCTATTTCAGAAGTGCCGTCTTCATGTTGAATAAACCACGAGTTTTCTCTACCCTCTTTTCTAACATCAATAGTTACTTTAAGATCTCTAAGCTCAGGATAATTTGTATACAGCTCAGGAGCATCGTAAATGTCAGACAGTTTATTGACTTCTTCACCATCAAATGTCTTAGTTATTTTACCGTCAGGTATTTCGTACCTCCATTTGTTATCTGCACCCTTCTGCCATCCAGTTAATAGTTTTATTTTTTCAGGAGTAGCATTTTGAGACTCAAGATGTTTTGCTAAAAAGTACATGTCAGTAACATTTTCTTTTAAGTCTGCATTAGCGCCAATAATTTGTTTATTTACTTCTTGCTTTTCCTCATCATCAGTGGTTACTGTTGGTACATCTTTAAGACCTTCTGTAGCTTCAGCTAGCTTTTGCATGCCAGCGACACCAAAGCCTCCTGCCATAGTGCTAGTAACAGACTTAATAGCGTCAGCTACGTTCTTTAACGTAGGGTTTTTAAACTCTGTACCAAACAATCTACCTACGTAGTTTTTTAGTGACGTTATAAGACCTTGCTTATACTCTGCTGACAAATCACCGTTAGTGATGTCAGCAAGTATTTCCATAACAAGTTCCTCAGCAGCTTGTGGGTTTTTCTCTACGATTTGTGACAGTAATTTTCTAGCAAGCTCATCCGTTACAGCTACTTCTGCTAAAGCCTGTTGCTCTTCAGTAAGATACTCACTAATAAAAGCTAAGTATCTTTTAGCGTTAGGTAAAGCCATAGCGAACTGGCGTGCAAGTTTACGCAACGCTGTTCCTGCACCTTGCTTTTCGTCCATCTGCATAGCAGCAGAGTGGAAAGCTTCGTGGTATGCTGTGTTTGCTTTTAAAGCAGGTAAGAAAAGGTGGACTTGATTACCATCCTTTATATGAATACCTCTTGATACCTCCTGGCCTGTAGCTTTTTCAAAAGCTTTAGCTGTACCATGAATAAATACCTGACCTCCCTGACCTACAACAGTTTGTATTACTTTCTTTACGTTTTGAAGTCCACGTATAATTTCTTCACGAGAAGAAAATTTAGTAGATATAATTTTACCAGCATTGATAATTCTATCTATAACGCTGTTGGCATTTTCACCAGTAAGCTCTACTGAATTTCCTCTACTTACTCTCCCGTAATCTGTTATATCTGGATCTACTCTACCCACCTCATCTATAACAGCTTGAGTTTCAGGATCTTCTAAGTTTTGCTCTAGGAAAGATTGATTTTGTGAGTACTTACCCTCTATATTAAACTTAGCTTCAAAAGCTTGTTTTGTATCTGCCTGTAAAGCTGAAAGCTCTGCTTCGTACACAGCAACAGCATCCTCGTTGCCTTGGCTTCTTGCTTCCTCTAAGTTTTTTCTAGTATCAAAAGCTTTTCTTCTGTTTTTTCTAATACGAGTATTATACCCACTTATTTCTGTTAGATCTTCATCACTAACATTCATTAAAAAAGCCATGTCCCTAGCTGACACCCTCCACATCTGATCCTGCGTTTCAAGCATTTCTTTTTTAATTTGCTTTCTCCTTTCAGGATTTTGTTCAGTTTGTAGTCTTTTCTGTAAAGCTTCATATTTATTTTCTAAAGATATTTGATCTTTAAAATTAAATTTTGAAGCTAAATAAGAGGGCGCTCTTACAATACCCATTTGTATATTTCCTGCTACAGTACCTAAAGCAAAAGCATCAAGAGTTTCTATATAGTTATATTTTAAATTAGTTTTTTCTATTTCTTTACCAGCTATTTGTCTTTGTAAAGAAGAAGACACATCATCAGCTATGCCTGGTGTGTCAAGTCTAGTTTGTAGATCAGAAATTTCTCTAGTCAAAGCTACACGGTGAGCATAATTAGTAAGGTGCTGACCTGCAAAAGAAACCAACCCTTCCTCTATACCTTCTTCAAAAAATTTAAATACGTTATTTTTTGTTGTTCTTCTCCATAATTTGTTAGCTGTCCCTACGAAGCCTTTTTTAGCTATGGTTTCTGCTGCTTCTCCTGCAATTTCTTTTCCGCCTATACCAAACATTTTTCGTATAGCATTAGCAGAAATTACCTCTTGCTTCATAAAAATTTTCTCAGAAAGATATTCAAACCCTCCCATAAAAGAAGCATACATCATTTTTTCTGCGTGATTTAAATGCGGAACATCTTTTATATCACTGTACGCATTACCTGCAGCTGACGTAGCAAAACTTTGTAAAGCTACTTCTGGATGGCCCATAACAGTGAGTCCTATTTGAACAGCTATTTGTGGTACTACTTCACCAACTCCGTCTAAAAACAATGTTAGACCTGCTTCAGAATTACCAAAACCTTGTCCGAATATTCCTTTTTCTATTTCCTCTAAAGTCACACCTTTTCCCAGCAATCTAGATTGCGTCATAGAAGAAGAAATATCACCCCACGAAAGCACAGCTTGATCTATTTTACGTCCATATTTATCAAGTTGTCCTTCTACAAACAAAGGGTTTCCCCTGCCTATATCAAGTCCATATGCATCGCTTTTTTCATATGCAGTTATATACTCTTCTGAGCTAGGTATAATCCCAAATGTCATCATATTAGCAGCATCTGCTGCCCCAAAAAATAAGAAGCCTGCAAAACTGTCTAAATGTTTAAAGTAAGATCTGTCATCGAAATTCCTACCTATAGACTCAGCACTTCTTTTATACCTTTCAATAGCTGTGTCAGCGTTCATAAAGACTTCATCCATAGAAAACTGCATTACTAAATCAACAGCATTATATGCTCTCCTTTTTACACCAAACACTTCGTTAGACTCATTGTATAAAGAAATCATATCTGCTTCAGTTTGTCTAATTTCTTCAAACAATTGTGTTTGCTCCTCAACAGTTGTTGCTTTAGAAAAAGCATTTGCAAAATTTTCTGCGTATTGTCTAACTGTCTCTCTATTTTTTGCAGCTTGAACCACCTCTGCTTTAGCCGTATAAAAACCAGCTACTTTATAATATTCTTTTAAGCTTTCAGCCTCAGCATCAGCCTGAGCTTGCTCGTCATCAACATAGGTAACGGCACCTTTGGCGGTATATTCTTTCCATTTTTCATACGTATTAATTACCTCTGGCATAATACCTTGAGCTACAGCTAACTCATCTTCGTTTGTTGGGATATATGATTTATTTACATTATCTAAGTGCGGCTCATAAAAGAAACCATCGTAATCTCCTTCAGGATCTAAGTTGTTTTTTTCAAAAAACTCATCATCCATATCTTCAGTAAAGACTTTTTTTATCTGTCCATCTTCAGCTAAGTACATTGTAATACGACTCATAGGAATCACACTTTCAGCATAATCGCTATACTCGCCTATATGAAACTCTTTGTTAATTATGTTTCTTTTTTTAGTTTCTACAGCTAAAGTAGAATTAGGATCATCCATAAGTAAGCCACTGCTTCTTATAACTCTTTCAAAATCTTCTACTGTAGTTGTAGCAAAAAAATCGTAGTCTCTGTAAGTTTCATAAATTTCGTTTGCAAAACTAGGAATGTCATCCGCACCTACAGGCAAACCAACAGACATGCCTCTATTAACAATCCATTTTTTAGATTCCGTAAAAATTTCGTAATCTAAATTGCCTTTGTTATTTTCTGGATCTTGTAGTATTTTTGATTGAATATCACGATGCACCGCATTGATATCCTCCTCAGAATACATGGGAGTGCCTGCAAAACTATCTACTGTTTGCCTAGACATCTCATCGTAAACATCTACCCTCGTACCAAAGATGCTTTCAAAAAAATCACCCTGTAGTGCCTCTTGTCGTGACGCCAATCGTGACAGATCGCCCTCCCTTTCTGAAGGTGGCACAGTAGTGTCCGTTTGAACATCTAAACCTCCACCTTCTACACCATATCCTAATAGAGTAGAGTACTCTTCCGATAGCACTAAATCTTTTTTTTTTGGGGCTACGCCAGCTAAGAAAATAAAATCCCTTTCGTTACCCTCAAAGCCAGCTTCTTTAACAAGAGTAAACGCAGAGTCAAAATATGTCTGCTGTTGCATCATATCAAACAGTTGCTCTTGAGTACCTACGTATCCAACGTCCTTTAGAATAGTAAATATATTGTTTTGATATTCTGTAAATCCGTTCATGCTTATTTAATTATCTAGTTGATCCGCCTTCTGGAGCGAGAGCACCTCGTTCTATAGCTAATATACTTATTGCTTCAGCTTCTGCTGGGTTTAGTAAAGGAGCGTTAACTCTTCTAATAGAAACAATTCCTGTGCGAACTCTAACATTTCTAACCGTTTCTCCTTCGTCATTTACTATAAATTCTTTACCGTTTTTATATTGCATTTCAAATGGAGTTACTTTATAATCAACGGTAACTTTATCACCCTGATTACCACCGAATAATAATACATCCCCATCCTCTGTCATACCAGCGTATAAACCGACGTGATTTCCTCCATACTTATTTTTTATTACAACAATATCTCCTACCCTAGCTCCTGCAGCTGTAATGATTTCATCATTATCATTTTGGATGTCTAGGTTAGGATTATCAAAAATATTATCTCCTATAGTTTGATAAGACCTAGCTCTAAGAACATTAAGTCTATCCCCCTCGCTAGGAAGATCTTGATCTGGATCAGCTTGCAACATTAAATCCCCAATGAAAATAGCGCACCATGCCATTACTGGATCAACTTTTAAGTATTCTTTTTTCTTGAAAGCCTTTAAAGAAGTATCTGTTTCTCTTTTATAATCTTCGTATTTAAGACGCTTTTCTTCTTCTAATTTATCTACAGAATCATCCCAATACCTTTGAGCTCCTGCTTCCGTTGAATACAAGGGGTTAGTAGGATCTGCCGTTGCTACATTTATAAACATTTCCTCAATATCCTCCATTATATCCCCTTCTGTTTCCCCTAAATTAAATACGTTAGTTAGAAGAGATAGAGCTTGCTTTTCTTTAGAATCATTAAAGTCTACAAAATCACTTAATGGCGCTCCTCTATTAATTAGAGTAGCCGTGTTAGGCATTGCCGCACCGAACTCTGCTGTTGTTATTCCATACTTGTTTATGTCAAGAGCTTGTGCAGCTTCGTAGTGTTTAGTACCCTCTGCTGGCATTCCAAATCTTAAAATCATATTAGCTAAATCAAACTCATAAGTATCTGAACCTTCAACTAAAAAGTCTTTAGTATCATATAGCTCTTGGTTATCAGGATTAAATGGATTTGGTACAAGCCCCTGTAAATACCCTCCCATAAACTCAGTGATTTTTTCATCAGACGCTGTTAACCCATCTGCAACTCGTGCTTTTTCTTCTTCAATAAGCTTTGCTTCAGCTTCAATTTCAGCTTGTTTTTCCGAAGCTTCTCTAGCAACTTTCTCTGCTAAAGCCTCTTCAGTTTCTCGCTCAAACTGATCGATAACTTCCTGGCCCCCTAGCTCTTTCGTCATTTTAGCTATGTCCTTATCGTCTCTTTTCTTACGCCTTTTTTCTCTTCTTTTTTCTTTTTTTGTAGGCTCGTTATAAGAAATTATTTCAGCAAGAAGGCTTGGAGTTTCAACACCAGTATCTATAGGACCTACCTCCTTACCTGGTAGTTTTTCTATATCTTCCTTCTTTGCTCTTTCCATCAAGGACTGTGTTTGTCCTATGTCAGTTAACTCCACCATTTCGCCTAACACAGGATCAAACCTCATGTTAGGACTTACAGCAGTTTCTAAAACTTCTGAGTCTTCTTCCTCTACTGGAACCATTTTTCCTGAAACTGGATCATACTTCATTTTCTGATCACCGTTCTTTTTTTTTTGATCACCGTTTGTTTCGTCGTCACCATTAGTGCCCCCAGTAATTAAACCTCCTTGCTCCATCTGAATTTTTCCGCCTTGAGCATTGCTGTTGCCACCACCGCCACTAGATCCACCAGCTCCAGCTCCAGCTCCAGCTCCAGCTCCAGCTCCTCCTCCAATTGCTTGGTTTATATTGTTTAAGGCTCCTTGATTTACTTGACTTTGACCTTGACCTTGAATAGACGATCCAAGCTGACTCATAGCTTGAGATAGTAGAGTGTTGTATGTAGAAGCTTTACCAGTTCTTTCTTGCCCCTCTAGCTGCTGCTGTATATTAGTAAAGGCATTAGGATGTGTTGAAGAGTTTACGTATATATCAGCCTCTTCTGTAAGAAGCGCTAACATATCTGTTTCAGTTTGATTAAGGTTTGTTATGGTTGATAATTTTTCTATAAGCTCTTGATTCTTAGCGATCTTATAACCTATTACTTGTCCAGTAGATAAATCTATAATAGCTTTTTCTACTTCTATACCAACATTACTTACTGTTACATCTTTAAAGTTTCCTCCACTAGCTATACTACCTACATTCATGTCTGGATATGCATTAGCTAAAGTAGGATCTGCAGCTGGTTGATCATCAGCATATGCTGTAAATATTGTTCTAGTAAGACCAGTAGGACCTGTCGTTACTCCCGATAGCATTTCTGCTACAGCGTCTTCATCTACCTGCGGGAACTGACCACGTATAGTATTATAGTACTCTCTTGCGTGAACAGTCTCTCCATTCCTAAAGTTATTTATTTCATCCATGGTTATACCTGGAGGAAGCTGTGTAGGCTGTCCACTTGCAGGATCAATAAACTGCATACTACCATTTTTAATACCTGCTTCTATGTCTTCTATACTTAGAGCATATATAGGAGTTCCGTCAGTTTCAAAGCCTGTAACTTTAGATATAGAAACACCATCACTGTTTCGTAAATTAAACAGCTCTGGGTGCATGGTGTTGTTTATAGATTCTAAATCCCCAGACTGCAAGTCTCTATTGCCAGCGTACATAAACTTATACCCCTCCATAGAGGCGGCGTTCCACATAGTACGGTTGTTGTTAGCAAATACATTGTACTGATTTGCTACGTCTGCAGAAAAACCCTCCTCGTCAAAGCCCACAACAACAGGTTGAGAAATGCCTGGTATAACTTGCGTTTCTTGATACCCTCCTTGCGAGGCGCTTAAGCCTTTTTTAGTAGCAAACTGCGAGTTATATACATCAGCTCCTACTGCACTACCTAAAAACTTATAATCACCTACTATAGATCCTGTTTCGTAAAACAGATTGTCTGCATTAGATGCCGTTATTCCAGAGTTGAAGTAATCTTTTGCGTCAGCACCTTGCCCAACCATAACGACATTATTTTGCACAGTATATACAGGAGGCATAGAATACTCGTTAATAGCATTTATGTTAGACTCTAAAAGCCCTGACTCAGCAAGCTCAGTGTTGCCTTTTATCTCAGCGGTTTTTTTAGCTATAAACTCCGTCCCAAACTTAGCGTCTTCAACAATGCTTAAGTATTGATTTTTAGCCTGTACAAAAGCAGCTTCGTTAGCACCGCTAGGATCTAACTCAAAATTTGTAGCAGCTTCCTGATAGATATCTAAAGCTAATTGTGCTGCACCCTGATACTTTTGATTGATTTGTCCTGGTACAGCCTCTCCTGCTGCGCCCATTGGATTTAATGCCTTCATCTTAGCGTCCCTTTGCGCAGCTCTTTCTTGAGCTACAGCAAGGATGGGGTTGGCAAATTGCTCTGCAACATTTCTTCCGATAGCCCCGTAGTCTATGTTGGGGGCTAAAAACCCTGTTTTAAATCGTGTACCTTGTTCAGACATCTCTTTCGAATCTTAGTAATAATTTTAGTAAATATTTATGCAGTGGACTATCACCTTCCTTTGCTAACTTAAATAATCTTTCAGACTGCTCTGGGTTGAATACATACTCACCCCCAGTAAGCTCCGCCTCCTTCACTCCGCTTTCCTCATCGACAACAGCTTTTTTGTTTGTGTCGTGATCGAACTCTCCTTCTGTAACAAATGGAGCTTCTTTAGTTTTACCACCAACTCTGTAACCCACCATGCCTCCGTCTTCCATTAAAACTCCGACAGTACCTCCAACAACACCTGCAATACCTCCAGCTACGTTAGCAATATTTTGTATTCTTTGCTGCTCAGCTTGCGCTACTTGAGCCTCTGCTAAAGCTTTAGCATCGTATCCAAACTCTATATCTCTTGTGCTACGAGCTTCTTGCAACTGAGTACTTCTTTCTTCAGCAGCACCTAACTGCATAAGAGCTTCGGATTGTAGCTTCTGTTGAGTAAGAGCTTCTTCCCTTTGCGACCTTTGTGCTTGTGCTGTAGCTCCAGCTAAAGCACCCAACCCTCTAGCACCAAACTGTGTAGCAGCTTGCGCTGTAGTAGCTAGCGATCTGTTTATATCATCCATCCTCATCTGCAATAACCTTTGATCATACGCTCCTTTAACACCCTCGTAGTATGCTGATGGTGTAGCTAGAGATGGTTGCGAAGCTCTAAGGTCTGATAGCTCTTGTAAAGCAGTATCTAAATTTGCTGATGCTTTAGCTTCTAGCTCTTCTTGATTTAACATACCAACAATACCACCTACAAGTTGGCCTACGCCACCTGCTGCTGTGCCTATTGCTGAAGCTTGTCCTTGTGATAATTGTGACATAATTTATTTTTTATCTTGTGATGGAACTGATGAATTGTTATGTAAAGGAGAAGACTTGTACACCATGTTTACAGCAAACAACTCTACTGGTGTAGTAGCTGTATTTGTCAAAGCAACTTGAGCATGATAGTCTCTCATTTTATCTCCGTTTATACTAGCCGTTGATACAGCCATAACTGTATCGCCTGCTGAAAGGCCAGAAACAGTACCACTAGCGGTAATCTGTTTTCTGCCAGATACAGAAGAAATGTTAACACTAAGATTTGTTTCCGATGAACTTTCTAATTTAAACAAGGCGTCTGCAATTCCAAATGGCAAGTTACTAATTTTTGAAGTAAACGTTATGGTAGATCCACTAACAGAAGCAACTTGACCTAACACAACTTTATGAGATGTATTAGTAGTAGAGTTTGATGTAGCGTCTTTTTCTATTTGCCTGTAAAATAAACCTTCTCTTTGCTCAAACTCTGCATTAGCCATAGTGCCTGTAGTTTGATTTGTATTAGAAACTACAGCATCCCAAGAAAAGTTACCCTCTAAACTCATAGCGTCATATACCTTTACATCGCTAGGATTAGCTCTAGATACTAGCGTAAGTGTAGAATTGTTTTGAACTCCATAAAAGTTGTTTCTAGTTTCGTTAACATTGTGCCTGTGCATAACACCACCAAGAAAAGAGAAAAATCTATCATGAAGTTTCTCATACATTTCTGGTTGAAAAGAGTAAAACGTCAACCAAAACTCTTTTGTTGTAGAATAAGCTATCGTTTCTGCTGTTACATGACCGCTTGTCGATGTTAGCGTTAGGGATATAGAAGATCCGTCAGATTGTTTTGTTACAGATGACGGTAAATTAACACTACTGTCTTTTAAAGAAACTGTAGCTGTACCACCTAAACTGCTATTGCTTGTAGTAAGTTTTACCTTGATGCTACTTGTAGAACTTCTTAAAGCACTATCAACAACACAGCTTCCTCTATCAGCTAGTTTATCTAAAACAATAACGCCATTACCAGAGTGATCCCACTCTTGATCTTCTAATTGAAAGTTATCTGAAAGTTTTTCCCAAGTGCTGTTACCTCCATCTTTGAAAATAATATCGCATAAAGCATCATTAAAAGTAGTAGTGCTAGACTTAGAAACATTACTTAAAGTTCCTCCATTAACTGAAGGCACATCAATTCTACGTGTGTCTATGGCTTGTACAGTAACGATATACTCGTCATTGTCTGGATCTAATCCGCAAGGAATTTTTGCAGTTTGGCTTACAGAGTTTATGTCAGAAAATTTAGTTCCGAAATAAGAATCCATATTATTTGCGCTTATAAGTTTTATTCCTTTACCACTTATTTCTACAACAGCGCCCTTTGCGACATCGCAAAAGTATATTTTACCAAAACGCTCCACTACGCTTTCTGGCTGTTTTCCTGGACCGTAGTCACCACCATAAAAAGTTTCTGTACCCATAACATTCATGGATGTTACAAGCTGTCCTCCGCCAGCATCTTCAATAAGTGTACGCCCTATAGGTGTGCTAGAAACTTTGTTTTCTTGCATTACCATAAGAGTTTCACTGTTGTCTAGCATAAAGCATATATCCCCATCACGACTATTGTAATCTTTAAATGGAAATAAAGATGGGTTGAAAGACGATAGGTTTAGTCTACTAGAATCTAAAGCAAACGCATCGCTATACGTAACAGAAGAAGTCCTTTGTATTTCAGCTTGCTCTGGCATTTCTACATGTGGTCTTCCTATAGCAACAGCCTTAGAGTCGAAAAAATCGCTAACTGACTCGTCTTCAATGTAATACCTTTTATAAAACTGATCAGAAGGTTTAGCAGGGTTTGGTTGGTTGTTAATAACAGAATCTCTGACATTAGATAAAAGACTTCTTCTTCTAAAATATACATCCCCAAAAGTTAAAGTGATAGCCCCAAAAAACATTCCATTAGCACTGTTTAAAGGTATGCTTTGCCCTATTAAAGATGCCAATGGTTGAGGTAAAGTTGGTTGGAAATTGTATGTAAAACCTCCGCCCTGAACAGGAAAAACTTGAGTGATAAAAACATTTTGATTAGCTATTTGTTGAAAAAAAACTTGATCTCCTACATACAACCTCTGATTACTAAAAAATGTGTTATCTGAATTTACAGTTAAAGGAAACGGATCAGGGCTTGTGTTAGGCCTATCTCCTGCGTGTGTTCTTACACCATTTACTTCTACTATATCAAATGCTTTTCCTACCTCATAAAAGATTTGATTTTCTACTTGAGACTTAGGTCTGTAAATTTCTACAATACAATCATTATGAAAAAAATCTGTGTTTGCTGCTACAGAAGCAGCATTAAAATTATTGATTCCCTCATCTCGTATACCTAAATACCACCCTGTTCTTCTATAATTATTTTCGTTATCTAAAACACTATTTGAGGACAAACTTATTGGGTTCGTTTCATCATCAGGAAAGTACTTGTAAAAGCTTATAGGAAACTCTGCTAGCGGTCTAATTATATTTAGATTACTATCTAAGCATTGCAAAATACGCAACATATCGCCCTCTTTATATTCATAAGAAAGCAACGATCCTTTTGATTCTTTATGAGAATTATTTTTCCCCTCCAAAGCCCTCATAGAAAGATAAATTGTTCCTTGAGTAGCATTAGCTAAAGCAGATTCTATAGGCCTAGTAAGAGGAGCTGAATCCCCTGCGCCAGTTGGGGCTAATGGATCAGAGTATGTTTCTGTCTTACCTAAAGCCGCCTCCATAATCGATGTATGAAGTATTTTTTCATACGTTGTATTTTTCGAATATACAGGCGCCCATTTGCTAGCCCAGTAAGGAGGATCGTGAAGTACTTTTATATCTATATGTGTCTTCCCGTTATTGCCAAACCTGTCTTCTTTTCCAAAATGTGATACACTAACGCTATTTAATTTCTGAACTGCTGACGGTCTATTTTTTTCATCATAGTAAACTATCCCAAATTCATGATCTGCACCCGCTTTAAATGAAGGTCCTGAAATACCGTCTTCTGTAACATAATCTATACTAGAAAATGCTACACTAAAACCTTCATATCCTGTTACTATACCATTAGAAAAACTATCTATTAGGGTATGCGAACCGTTATTTGAAGTAAAGTTTTGACTTCCTATATTGATTGGAACAAACTGAAGATTATCATAAAATTGAGCTAGTGGCTCTGCTGTTTGTAAAATAGCATCTGAATCAAAAGCTGTTTCTGCAAATCCAAAACTAAAAAACTCAAGTAACGCCTGACCAAAAGTTTGATCGTCCTCAACAGCCGATACAGAATAGATACTCCCTGGTAAACTACAGCTGTTAATAGCAAGATTACTTTCAACAACTCTTATGTGAAATCTAACTTTATCAACCCCGTTATCATTAACATAATGTCCTTGATAAAGCTCAAATGTAATAGGGCCATCTATATTTAAGTGTACGGATTGAAGCAACAGATTTGTGAAATTAACTATCCCTCCTTGATTGACTGTTGATGATATAGAAATTTCTGGTGGTAAATCATCCGAAGTACCCCGTGCATTTATTCCTTCACCTTCAAAAAGCGCAATACCCGTAAGACCATTTAAAGAGTTTGCTATTTTGTTAGCAAAATTTTCTATTGTACTATTTCCTCCTCCAGATGCACTTGATGTAAGGAAAGATACTGTTTCAAAATTTATACCGCCTTGAGGCGTTAAGCTGTTTATGCAGCGATCTGGGCTTGAAGAGCTTCCTTGATCGTAACTTGTTAAAAAATTAAATTCAAATGAGCTTGGTAAATTATTATACCCACTTGGAGTTTCAATAAATCCTGGATCATTACCATCTTCATTAACAAAATTTGCTATGGCAGAAAAACCTCCAGAGTCGTTACTAAACAAACCCATAGCTAAAGAATCACAAATGACACCTATACTACAAACAAAATTTCCTGCTGGTATAACAGCTAAATCAGAAAATTCACTTATGTCTATATCAACTGTAACTGGAGCGGTTGTAGGTGCAGAAGATGTAAGAGCGCTATTGTTTGCATTTGGCGTTGATAGAAATTGAGAAAAAGTATTAGAGGGAAATGATAAATTGCTTTGAGCAGTAAGACCTTTAAAATACTTATATACCGTATCTTCATCTATAGTACCGTCAGCCCCAAAACTTTCTAAAAGCAAGGCTTCATCTGCAGTGATATTAAAGTCTTGTGGTGTAGTATTATACAAAGGGTTAATATCAACTCTAGCTTCTATGTTATCAAAGCCCTCTAAGTAATTGCCATAAAATAATCTGTTGTTACTTATTGCTTGTGCAAAAGCTCTTCTAGGCACAGAATCAAATAATTTATTAGCTTCCTGATCAGGCAAAAAAGTGTATATCCCATCATTAGTAAAGTCTATAGTTTGAGTACCAACTATATGATCTACCTCATCAATTCTAAAAAATGCACCCTCATTATTACGTCTAGCAAAAACTCTAATTTTTTCTATTGGAGCTTGTAATCCAGTAAGAGTAAGTCTTAGTGTATTATTTTGATTTTCAAAAAAGTTTTGCGTTGTAATGTTGTGAGCCATGTTAGTTCTACTAACAGTAAGCTCCGAGTATTGTGATAAAGCACTTACCTCTCCGTCATCATACACATATTGATATGCAAACTGAAAGCAGTTGTTTTTTAAAGCGTTAGAAGAAATACCTTCTATACTTAAAAACTCAAACGTAATAGGAGTTTGCGGAGCAGCCTTACATACAGTCAAATAATTGTCTGCTGTAGCAGTATTATCTACACCTGCATCATAGTTGTTTTCTAAAGCTTTGGTAGCATTTATCTTTCGTGGTTCGTTTCTGTTATCTGTAAAATACAGAAGGTGCTCCCCAAACTGATTTATAACCACATCAGCTTTAATAAAACTACTCAAAGAAAAGTTTAACGCACTATTTTCATATATCTTGATGTATGTATTTGTAGCATGGCTATAATGATATATACCATGATTGCCGTTTGAGTTGTATAAAAAAAAGTATATGCATTTACCAGCTTCTGAAGCAACTGATCCTAACACACTATTCGTGCCAGTAGGATATGCTTCGCTAAGTCCCGAAGCTGCTATAGCAGTGTTACCAAGAACGTTTTTTAATATACCTTGATCTCCATCAGACTCATGAGATACACGCACATTAAGTGCGTCTGACATTTCTATACCTTTAATAAGCCTAGCATCCTCATCTTTATTGAGGTACTGCGGTATGAGTTTATCAATAGCCATTAATACTTAGGTGCTTGTTTAAAGTTTTTACGAATAGTTTTAAGAGCTTCCTCTTTGCTAAATGCTTTTAGTCTAGCGTTAGCTTTTCTACGCTCGTTATAGTACTCTGAGCGTGCCCTAGCCTTCTCAGCCATGGGGACACTGCTTTTCCTTTCTATAATCTTGTAGTATATATATGATCGCAAAGCTTCCTCTGCCTCTATATGTACAGTAGGATTTACAGATCTGGCTTCGTCAGCAATATATTCTATAACAATTTCGTTAACACTACTGTTAGAAGAAAACTCTATTCTGTTTTGATCAAGGTTGAGTCTATACTCCCCCTCGTAAAACCCTCCGCCTAAACCGTAGATCTGACCTATGTTATTTTGGTATATATAATTAGAAAACACAATAAAATCGTCAGCACCGAATACACCACCAGTGGCTATACTGCTTTTAGAATCTACTCTATCAAATACGCCGTCTCCATCGCTATCAATAGAATTTCCTGCTGCATCAGTTCTATAAGCTTGAGAGTAGTTGATGTTTTTGTTTTCCCCAAAGACATGCACAAGTCCATCGCTACCTACGATACCTACCTTTACTAAGCTTACAAAGTCGTCAGGCAAATCAACAGTATTGTTGGTTCCTGCTGAAAGCTTTATCGAGCGTACTCTCTGCAACAAATCGAAACCCATTTCTCTAATACCACGCAAAGCGTAGTTATGGATAAGAGTATCTGAGGCGTTGTTTGCGTAATCGTCACCCTCTAGTGTAAGAACAAAGTCATTGACTACTTGATCTACTGTAACTAAATTTCTTGCCATCTCTTATCGTCTTTGTTGTGTTTGTTGTCCTCCTGTAGCGTATGCATATACATCTCTATCACGAAGGTTTACTCCTATAAGTTTACCCATCTCTAAAACTAACTCAGAGGTATAGTGTTCTGGTAACTCAAAGTCTACTGAAGATGAAGCATTGAAAGCCTCCTTACCATTTTGAATTAAAAAACCAAATGTCGGTAGAGCAACAGTTCTTGCTCCAGTCGTAGGATCTAACCCTTCTGGCTGCTTGTAGTATCGCATTGTAATTCTGTTTACGCTTGTCGGGAATACAGTGATTGTATCCCTCACAAGCGCAACAGGCTTTGACTTAGTAGGGGCAGAGAGGGTACTTAAAAGTATTCTGTCGATCTTCTCTTCGTCATACACCGAATCTATCATAACAGAGTTTGTTACGTCGAGAAGGACATCACCAAACGTCTTAAGGCTAATCAGTCTAGCAAAGTCGTCAGGCTTAGCAAACGATCCACTTGCCTTAGTGATGTTTGTCTGTACAGAAAAGACGGCGAGGTCTTCCTTAATCTGTTTACTTCTAGACTTATCTCTTGCAGGATCTACGTTTCTTTTACGTAAAGCCTCTACATTGGTAAGCTCTTGAAATAGCCTGTTAAAAATATTCTGTTGTGCTATAGGAGCAAAAGAGTTGAACTCCGTAGGAGTAACAAACCCTCGCTCATCTTTGTTAGCTAAATCGCTTAATGCGTTGTATACCTCTCTTACGCTTGCCATTACATTTATAGTTGTATGGCAAATATAAGAAAAAGGGAGCAGTGCCCCCTTTTCCCTTCAGCTATGAAGAAATGAAATGTATTTAAGCAATCTCTTCGAGTTGCCTGTTTATTTCATTGAGAACAGATGAGCCCTTGTCTGTTAAACAAAAGCGTGTCATGGTATCAATTGCATCCTGTCCTACAGGGACCGAAACTACGAGTTTTCCTGTATCTGACCAAACAATTACACCCTTTTTTTCTGATATGATCTGGAAGTCCAGGGCTTGCATGACGCTAGTTCGTGCGTGAACAAGTGGATTGTCGAACATCTCGATAAACGTCTGTGGCTTTTTCTTAGCGTATAATACCAAAGCTCTTTTTACCTGCAAGTCTTTTTGATTCGTATTGATTTTCAAAGACATAGCTACAGGCAGTAGCTCTTCTATAGGTCTAGCTTTAATAAGCGATATAGCATCGTGTATCAAAAACTCGTCTTCTATTTCTTTTTCTACGTCTACTGTTTTATCTATAAGCTTAAATGCCCCACCACCATTCGCATGATTGTCTGGGTGCTTATCTAAATATTCTTTAAGTGTAGGTTGATCGTAACGAACAAGAAGCATTTTGTTTCTAAAAATAACATGCTCTCTAATAGCTTGATCTGATTGCTCGTCTACATAAATAGATGGCTCTCCTGGGCAGTATCTAATTGCTCTTCTTTGCCCTGTTTCCTTATCAAATACAGTAAGCCTGTTTGCTCTTAGTTTAAAAAACACACCTCCCTTACCGCCGATAGTTTCATACAGCTTAGGTAACTTTTCTTCATTAGGAAGTGTTCTTTTGATTGTAGACTTCTTAGCTTTTACAGCTTTTTTTGGCGCTGCCTCTGGAGCAGGGCTAGTCTCTTTGCGAGATATAGGACGGCCTCGCTCTACCGTAGTTTTTTCTTGTGTCATAATTAAATCGTATTAAATTAAAGAGAAAGTGGGGAGAGCCATTCCCTCCCCCTTTCAAAAATAGATTGCCTGTTACGAAACAGCAGCAGAATCAGAAGTATTCAGGATGCTAACAGCCGTTACTTGCTCAACATCATAGTCTGAATT